>ENA-ORBV01003535-ORBV01003535.1-microbial-mat-metagenome-genome-assembly--contig:-NODE-3535-length-31150-cov-6.842822_pt1 | contig 31150 bp, 21 predicted proteins | sample MGYA00237777_ERZ505514 | MGnify/ENA primary metagenome ERZ505514 (study PRJEB26160, sample SAMN06269048) | microbial mat metagenome | isolation source: Oligotrophic lake microbial mat | place... | reverse complement strand
CTCTCGGGGGTGGTCTGCGGCAAGAGCCCGTGCCCGAGGTTGAAGATGTGCCCGGCCCGTCCGTCGGCGCGGCGCAATACGTCGGTGGTGCGCGCCTCGATCACCTCGCGGGGAGCGAGCAGCACCGCAGGATCGAGGTTTCCCTGCATGCCGAATTTATACCCCAGCCGCGCCCAGGCCCGGTCGAGCGGAACGCGCCAGTCAACGCTCATGATGTTGGCGCCGTCCTGCTTCATATCGTCGAGTAGCGCCCAGGTATTGGTGCCGAAGTGAATCATCGGACGGTTCCAGGGGGCCAGCGCGGCAAAAATCTGACGCGTGTACGGTGCGACAAACTCCCGATAGTCGTTAGGCGACACACATCCGACCCAACTGTCGAAGAGCTGAATCACGTCAACACCTCGGACAAGTTGTGCCGAGAGATAGGCGATCATGTCGCGGGTGAGACGCTGCATGAGCTCGTGCCAAAGCGCAGGCTGCGACAGCATGAACGATCGCGTGAGGGCGAAATCTCGCGAGGGGCGCCCTTCGATGAGATAGGCGGCGAGCGTGAAAGGAGCGCCGGCGAAGCCGATGAGTGGGATGCGAGCCCCGAGTTCCGACTTGAGAATCGTCACCGTCTCGAGCACCATTCGCACATCGGACTCGGGCTCGAGGGGGCGCAGTTGTTCGAGATCTGCGGCCGACTCGATCGGATGCCGAATCACGGGTCCCACCTCATCGACGAGGTCGAGCTGAACGCCGACCCCGAGCAGGGGAAGCATGATGTCGGCAAACAGGATGGCCGCATCTACGCCGAAGCGATGCACCGGCTGTAGTGCCACTTCGGCGCAGAGGTCGGGCTGCGCACAAATCTCCAGCAGGGACCATCGATCGCGCAGGGCGCGATACTCCGGAAGAATACGCCCCGCCTGTCGCATGAACCAGACGGGCGTGCGCGAGGCGGGAAGTCCTCGCGCCGCCTGCATGAATGGGCTCAGCTCGGGCATGTGCAATGGCACCTCGCGCGGTGCACCGCCACACGGTGGACGTCGGCACTCGTACCCTACCGACGGACGCCAACCCACGATGGCCGCAACGCGCAACAGAGGAGAAGGGAGCGGAGAAGCTCGGCAATCCTACTGCGCGATACGGCGGAGCGCGAGAGAGGGCGGGGGCAATGCAGGCGTTGCTGCAGCCGGAGGACGGCGTTCACTCTGGTCGCGCGCCGACGACAGCCCCCGCGTTCATGGCGACGTCGGCGCTGCCATTGGCCGCATCCCGAGGCTATCGCGCACCGCGTTGGCGCGTGCGGCAATGGCCGTGCGCTCCTGGTCGCTCATCGCGTCCAGATTCTTGAGCGGCATCGCCATGCGATGATTCCGCGCGAAGGTGGCCCTGTGTCGCAGGAGAAAGTCCCAGTAGAATGTGGTGAAGGGGCAGGCATCGTCGCCAAGCCGTACCCCGGGCGAGAATCGGCACCCCGTGCAGTAGTCGCCCTGTCGGTCGATGTAGCGGCCGCTGGCGGCGTAGGGTTTGGTGCCCACCACACCGCCGTCGGCGTGCTGCGACATGCCGAGGGTGTTGGGAAGCGAGGCCCAGTCGATGGCGTCCACGTACATCCCCAGATACCAATCGCTTATTTCGCGCGGATGGACGCCGGCCATCATGGCGAAGTTGCCCGTGACCATGAGTCGCTGGATATGATGCCCGAAACCGTTGGACAACACCTCGCCTAACGATTCCCGCATACACTGCATCTCGCTTGTCCCAGTCCAGTACATGCTGGGGAGTGAGTGCGTCTGACCGAGCGCGTTGCGCGCACCGTAGCCCGCGCCCTCGTGCCAGTACACACCGCGAATGAACTCGCGCCAGCCGATGATCTGGCGCACGAATCCTTCCACCGCATTGAGCGGGGCTACTCCCCGACGGTACGCCTCCACCGCCAGCGTTACGATTTCGCGCGGGTCGAGAAGCTTGAGGTTCATGGGCGCCGAAAGCAGCGAGTGATACATCCATGGCCGGCCCACGACCATCGCATCCTGGTAGTCGCCGAAGTGTGCCAGCCGATGGGTGATGAAGTCGCGCAATTCGGCCAACGCCTGCTCTCTCGTCACGGGCCAGTTGAAGTCGTCGAGTCGGCCGGGAAGGTCGCCGAGGCGCTCCCGCACCATCGCCATTACGTCCCGCGTGATGTCATCCGGTTCGTGTCGCACCCGCGGCGGCAGCGTGTCCCGATCGCCTTTATACCCCTTCCGGTTGTCTGCATCGAAGTTCCACCTGCCGCCCTCGGGTCCCCCGTCAGGCGCAATCAGTATCTCCAATCGCCTCCGCATCACCCGATAGAAATGCTCCATGACCATAGTCCGGCGGCCGGTGGCCCACTCGCCGAATTCCGCAGGCGTGGTGAGAAAGTGCGGATCTTCGTGCATGGTCAGTGGCAGCTGCAACGACTCGCGCCACGCTTCGACCATCGTCACTATCCGCCACTCTCCGGGGCGAATCACCGCCAGGCGTTCGGGCCGCAACTCGCCCACGGCGCGGCGTACTTCACCGTCTAGCGACTGTGTGTTGTCGGCGTTATCGAGGGTTACGTACCGCACGCGGACATCGCGCGCCGACAGGCTCTCTGCGTAGTGCCGCATGGCCGACAGGAACAACGTGGTGCGCTGCACATGGCTTGCGACGTGCCGCGACTCCTCGTCCACCTCGGCCATGAGCACGGCATCGTGCGCCTTGTCGAAGTGTTTCCGGAAGACGGAGAATCGCGGATCGAGCTGGTCGCCGAACACGACCCAGAGCGTACGGACGGTCTGTGGGAGTGGTGGGTTGAGTCGACGGCCGAACGCGGCGCGATGCTTCGATACACGGGGTACCACGGCCGACACTAGGCCACCGAGTGCGCCGAGTGCGCCGATTTCTCCATCGGCAGGTCACATTCTCCGCGGGCAAGCGCGACGTAATCGGGGCGGTCGGACACCGACGAATGGCGGAATGCACGCAACACGGCCCCGTGCGACACCACGAACGCTCCCGGTAGCTGCAATCCATCGCCTCGCAGCATGCCGAGCACGTGTCCATTGAAGGTTGCCGCAACACCGCGCACGAAATCGCGAGGTCCGAACAATTCGATGAACCGACCCTGGTTCAGGCGAAAGGCCTGGTACAACGAGCGCAGCGGATCGGCCACCACATCGACACCCTGCAGATCGTAGCGATCCAGCAGCGATTCGCCTTCGTCGGGCATTCCCATGTGTACCACGACCAGCTTGGCGCCCGCGCGCTCGACGTCCATCCGCCGTACGCGCAGATCGGCTAACGCTTCTCTGCAGAAAATGCACCCGGAATGTCGAAGAAATACGACAAGTCTGGGCGATGTCTCAGACAGTTCCAGCAACGACTGGCCATTGTCGGTAATCGCGTTGGCCATGGCGTCACGCGGCGACGCCACGTGCGAGGAACGCGGGTACTCTCCCGCCGCATAATCGCGTGCAGCGAGCCAGAGCAGCATGGCGAACGGCACCCACCAGACCACGTCATTGGCAAGGGAAAAGGTTGCCGCGCGCCAGGGGAGTTCGCCGCGCATGGCGCCCCATGCCAATCCGGCCGGTGCCAGCACTTTTCCGAGAAAGCCGATGAACACGATCGGCCAGTGACGCACGGGATTCCGCGACGCGATCAAATACCCCACGCCATGTATGGCCACCAACATTCCGATCCCTTGCCACATCAGCGGGTAGTTAGGGAGCGGAAGGGTGATGGCCATGAAGACCCACGACGGTGCCAAGATCAGCGACGCGCCCCACACAAGGTTCAACATCCCCGCTGCCACCAGCGTGAGACGCAACCAGCGGGGAACGTGTGTGGTTCGTCTCACGCCATCCCCCGCACCGTCGACAATCCCCCGTCCACCGACAGCACCTGTCCGGTCACCCACGAGGTGGCCGGGTCGAGCAGCCAACAGGCTGCAGCCGCGATATCGTCTACCGTCCCGATTCTGCCTAACGGGTGCATGGCCCGCGATGCCTCGAGCGACCTGGGGTTCGCGGTTAGGCGCGCGGCCAGCGGCGTGTCCACCAGGCCGGGCGCAATGGCATTGACCCGAAGTCCACGTGACGCGTAGGTAGCGGCGCACGAGCGGGCCAACGCCGACACCCCGCCCTTTGCCGCCGCGATGGCGTCGTGGTTGGGGAGCCCCACCTGCGCCGCAACGGTCGAGAAGAGGACCACAGATCCCCCGTCGGTCATCACCTTGCCGGCGGCGCGTACAACAGCAAACGCCGTCGTGAGGTTGCGGGCGATGGTCTCATGGAAATCGTCACGAGAGGTCAGATGAGCAGGCTTGAGTATGATCGAACCTACCGCATTCACCACCCCTGCCACACGTCCGAATCGCTCCGCCGCCCCTTTCAGCAGCCGCTCGACCGCGTCAAAGTCCGTTGCGTCGATCGGCTCGCACGCGGCGCCAAGCGATCCAGCAACCTGCTCCAGCCGTACCTGCTCCCGCGCCGCGAGCACAAGTACGGCACCCCGCAGCGCGAGCCGACGCGCGATCGCGCTCCCTATTCCCCCCGATCCGCCGACTACAACGAAAGCCCCCGCCTGTGCGAGAGAGGCATCACCTATTCCATCTACCACTAGTCTCCTCCGAATCCGTTCGCGCGACCGCGTCAAGCGCGAGCGCCACTGTGGGATTAACCGCTCAGGGCGTGTGTGTGTTTCTCAAACTTTTTCCCGCGAGCCCGCGCGTGGGCACGAAGCGGGGGACAACTTGCGGAGCATAAGTTTGGTGGATTGGGCCTGGAGGCGGAAGCAATGATCATCAACTCCCGAACGAAGGGCGCGCCAATCGCGTAACGCCCAACGTCCGCAGCCCGTTCGGCCCGGACCACGTTCGGCACGGTCGCCGACTTCGTGCGCGCCGTACAATCCAGCCGTAGAATCCATAGGAAGGGACTTTGATGAAGATGAAGGGGAAGGTGATCGCTGCGCTAACGGTCATGCTGCCTGCGGGCCTTCTGCTGGTATCCGATGGCTGTGCGAAGGGACGTGACGTCGGCGCGTCAAGCGCTGACTCGGCCGCAGTTGGTGTGCCGACTGCGGCGGCCTCCACCTACGGAACATCGTCTCCCGCCTCGCGCGAATTCTCCGCCTTGGCCGACGAGTACCTCGACCGCTGGGCGGGCTTCTATCCCTCCATTGCAGCCGGCAACGGCCTGCACGGGCACGACAGCCAGCTCGAGGACTTCTCGGCCGAGGGCATCGCCCGGCAGGTGGCTTGGTTCAAGGCGATCAAGGCTCGGCTCCTGACAATGTCGCCCCAGCAACTCACCCCCGATGAGCGGGTGGACCACCGCATTCTGAGCGGCGTCATCGACGGCTGGCTTCTCGACCTGGAAGTGGCCAAGAGTTGGCAGCGGAACCCGATGATCTACGCCTCGGCCATCGCCGACGGTGTGCACAACCTGATGACGATGGAGAGTGCTCCGCCGAAGGAGCGCATGGAGCGCTTGCGTGACAAGCTGCGCAGAGTACCGCGCCTCCTGGACGCAGCCCGCGCCAATCTCAAGAACCCGCCGCGCGTATTGGCCGAGCGGGGGCTGGGAATGTTCCGCGGCGCCAGCGCCATGCTGGCCGACGACCTTCCGGTGGCCCTCGATGCGCCGCGGGGCGAGGCGTGGAACGAGATGATGGTCGAAGCACGGAATGCACGTGCGGCCCTGGATGCCTTCATCGCCGACTACGAACGCACCATACTGCCGAATGCGAACGGGCAGATTGCGTTAGGCAGGGACTATGTCGAGGCGCGCTATCGGGCCGAAGAGTTGATCGATGTGCCGACCGAGCAGATGCTGGCAATCGGTATGCGTGAATTGGCACGCGAGCAGGCACTCTTCGTGGAACGGGCCAAAGCGGTCGATGCAACGCGCGACGCCATGGATATCTGGCGCGAGGTACTGAAGGATCACCCTCCGCGCGGCGGTCTGGTGGAGGCCACCCGCAAGACGGTGGATGCGCTGCAGCAATTTGTCGTCGGCAACCGACTGGTCGACCTGCCTAACGACGAGCGGGTAATTGTTCAACCGTCCAAGCCGTTCGACATCGGGCTGGCGTCCATGCACGCTTCACCGCCGCTGGAAACCACCCCCGTCACGTCGATTTATTATGTCACCGACGCCAATCCCGCCTGGCCGGTGGAGCGACAGGAGAAGTGGCTCGAACGCTTCAACTATCCGTCGCTCGCCATCACCTCAGCACACGAGGCGATGCCGGGTCACTTCGTGCACTCGCTCTTCATGCGCCAGACGCCGGGGAAAATCCGGCGCATCTGGATCGGTCTCAATCCCTTTCCGCAGCCATCCAGCGGACAAGACGGGTGGGCACACTACGCCGAGCACCTGATCATCGAGCAGGGATTCAAGAGCGACGACCCGCGTTATGCAATGGCGCAGCTCTCCGAGTCCATGACCCGCATCTGCCGACTCATTGCCAGCATCAACGTGCACGCCAACGGCTGGACCATCGCCCAAGCGGCAAAGTTCTTCGAAGAGAACGCCCACGTTCCCGGTCCCGCGGCCCTGCAGGAAGCGTCGCGGGTTTCGTACGATCCCACCAACGGGGGCTACTTCCTTGGCAAGCGGGCGATGCTGACGCTGCGTGAGGATTACCAAGCCAGGCGTGGTGCCGCCTTCAACCTGCGCGAGTTTCACGAACGCGTGATGAAGAACGGCATCGCCCCGTGGTGGGCGCATCGGCAGCTTCTTTTGCCGGGTGATACCAGCGCGGTGGTGCGGTAGATGGGGCGGTGCGAGTCGAGAGGGTCGGCTGCCACGCTACTGAAGTCTACGGTTCATCAGGCAGCATCCGAGCGCGCAGCTCACCCACCCTGGTCCGTCAATGTCCGACTCGCGGGCCCAGGCCGCCTTTAACTTGGTCGTTGGGTTCTTGAGCAGCCGGCGCTTTGCCTCCGAGTAATCCGCATTGGTGACAATGGGGTCGTCCGATTTCGCGATCTCCTCCCATAGGAGCTGCTGCGTTGGGCAACTGTCGAAGTTTGCATAGTGTGAGTCCCAATTCCGGCGCGCATGATTGCACATGCCTAACGTCCCATCCGACACGATAGTGACCGAATCCGGGTTTTTCGTATACTTGTTCAGCTGCCAACGGGCGCCATGTGGTGCTTGTCGATCAACTATCCAGAGCATGAGGAAGCCTTTCACATTCGCGCTCTCTGCATCGTTCGGAACGTGCATGTTGTACCTGACGTCGTCGCCCTTTGACACGTGGGTGCCAAGCTTCGCTACCGCGTACACGGCGCCGTGTTCAAGGGCGGCGGGGAGTAGGCGATGTGCGTTAAGCGAGGGCATGATGTGTGACTCCGACTTCCGCCTTGGATTGTTCTCCCCAATTTCCTTACACCTCGCCCTATCATCGGAGCATCGTCGTTTCCACCAATCCCCATCTTTGCCCCACTTGATGCCTTCGAATGCCTTGTTCCCCTCCTCCCAGCTAGCAGGGAGATTCGCATGCGTGATGCGGCCGAGGCAGTCCGCAGCCGTCCACTGATAGTCGATCGCGTCAGTGTCCTCCATCGATTCTGTGGGCGCGCAGTATTTAATAACCTCCCGTTGAGGCGCCTTCGCGGTCGACCCCGCAGAAGCGGTCGGGCGAATCGTCAGCATCGCAAACAGTGGCACCGCTGTCAGTACCCAGTAGTTCCGCATCTTGGCTCTTCCTCCCCTCTAAGGTTTGTGCTGCATTCCCCACGACTGACGAACCACGACGTCCGCCCCGGACCAGAGAGCGGCGATCTCCGAACGTAAAACTTGCGGCTCTGTAGGTACGCCATCCCCCCCCCCCCAAGCCGCCAACAGCAGACGCCCGCGCCCCAGCGCCGCTGCCTGTGATAACTGTGCTAGCGAGAAGCTGTTGCTGGACGTGATCCCGCCAAGAGCGTCCGCCAGGGTGCGAGTGGCCTCCAGCGTGTCACCGGCTGCGCGACGCAGCAAGCACTCCTGCAGCACGAAGTCGAGCGCGACATCTGTACGGGCGACTCCAATCTGCTCGCGTCGGAGTTGCGTTAATCGCTCACGCACTGCAGAGAACTTCCCTTCCGCTGCCAGCCGTTGAACGCGCAGGAGTGGATCGGTCACGTCGTCCGCTCGCGTCGCCGACTTGAAGTCATCACAGCCGGCGGACATCAGCAGTGGACGCGACACGACCTCCCGTAGCGCCAAAGAACGTCTGGCCAAAGGGAGGTGGATCTCGATTCCTCGTCGAATCTCGCGTTCCAGTGCGCGCAACGTATCACCGCAAACGCCGAGTGCAGACAACACCATGAAATCGCTGGCAGGAGTCAGGACCTCGAGTGGGAGTGGGGCCGCCCCGTTCGGCCTGAGCTGCGCGGAAAGCCAGACCTCGCGCAGCACTTCGGCGGCGACACGCGATCGCCCGACCGCTGTCGCGAGTCCGGCGAGTTCGAGCGAGGCGCCGACCCCTCCCCGTGCAGATCGTCGCGCAAGCAGCAATGAATCTGCCAGTCGGGCGGCGGAATCGAACGCTGACGCCCGCAACAGGAGTCGCGCCCGGTCGAGCGTGTACGCGAGTCGCTGCGCATGGTTGGTTCCGAGCCGCAATGCCCGACCTATCTCGCCCAGCGCCGAGCGAGCTTCCGGCCCTCGCGCAGTGGTGTCGCGCGACATTACAAGCCCGCGCAGCTCGAGCGCGCGCGACATCGCCCGATGTCCATCAGCGCTTTCCGGCTCGCGCTGCAGCCACGTCGTCGCTAAATCGAGGCGCTGCTTGCGCGCCCAGTCGAGTGCGCTCCCCAACGTCGAAGGCACGGAGCCCGGTCTTCCCTCGAGGATCGCCCGCAGGAGAATGGGTGAGTGCGCGAAATGCCCGTCGCGCCACTCCTGTAGTGCAGCTAGCGGCGCGCCTCCCGATGCTCGCGCACCTGAGCGGACACTGGCCATTTCCGGTGCGGCGCGCTCGATGCGCGCAAACACGACGGCGCACCACTCTGCACGGCACATCGCGAGCCCCTGTCGATATTGCTCGATCGCTTCCGAATAGCTCGAACGGAAGCGCAGACGCGCTGGCCGCCCATCGTCGATGACGATGTCGTCGTACGCGAGGCAGTCGCCGCGCCCGAGGCGCGCGATGATGGAACCGCGTGTTACACGCTGCGCTTCGACGAATGCGGCGCACGCACCGGGAAAGTCGCGATGGAGCAATCGACCGATCGCGAGGGATAGGTCCCGTTCGAACGGAACGTCGATCGTCGTAAACGCAGTCGTATCGACGATCGTTGCGCCTGACGACGATGGAAGGGAGCCATCGCGCCAGAGGCCCAACGCCGACCTCCAGAGCTGCACGGGACCAAATTCGGAATCACGGACGGCTGCACGTGTCAGGAGCGACTCGGCGACGGCAAGATGTCCCGAGTCGATCGCCTGGCGCGCGGCTGCAAAAAGGTCCCACGCCTCCCAGACATCCGTCATTGTTGCGGCGAAGAGCAGCGGATTGTGCTCCCCCGATCCGGCCAGCGCCCGCTGAACGAAGGAACGAGCCCCTACCTCCAAACCCGCAAGAGTTCCAGCGCTGGCGATGCTGTATTTCTGCTCCGTGTAGTTCGGCTTCGTGCCGCCTACGGTGCCCGATCGATACAGTGTCCCCGTCCACAGAACGCCCTCACCCGCTTGAGTGACTGAATAAGCGAGGACTCGGGTCGCGCCTTGGGCGAGCAGCGAACAAGCCTGTTCGTATGCAACGTCGCTGGATGGCGGGCGTTGATCAACGACGACATCCTTCCAGTGCGTTGCAGTCCTCCTCAGCACAGTCGCGGCAGCGAGTGTCATGCTATCGGGAGCCCCCGTTTCCTCGCCCATGGGGCGTGCGAGAGGAATCAGGGCAATGCGTCGTCCGGTCGCTGCGGCGGTGTTGGGAGTACAGCGGTCGCGTCCTGCAGTGTTCGCGGTCACTATCGACCATGCCGCAGCGACCGCAAACGCTGCCCCGGCTATCCATCGCCATGCGCGCCAACGCGAAACGGCCGGAGCGGGCGCGTCGGACGGCCGCGTTAGGGGTCCCTCGCTACTCCGTCCGGTCGCTTCCGGCACCACCATTGGTCCACTCGGCGTCGCCCATTGCACACCTAACGACTCCACCAACTCGCGCGCGGACTGCCACCGGTCCGCCGGCTCCCGCGCGAGGGCGCGCATCACGGCGGTGTCCACGTGCTCAGGCACCGCCTCGCGGTGGCGCCGCAGCGAGTCGGGCTGCGCCGAGAAACGCATCGCCCATGTTCGTGCCTCGTCGGCGCTGTGGAAGGGATGCTGTCCAGAAAGCGCCTCGAACAGCACGCACCCGAGGCTATAGATGTCGCTACGCCCATCGAGCTCGGCGTCGGCCGAGGCCTGCTCGGGACTCATGTAAGCGCGCGTTCCGACGACGATCCCGGTCGAAGTGCGCGGCGTATCCGGCTCGGGCTCCAGCGCCTTGGCGATGCCGAAGTCGGACAGGTACGCGTGCGTTCCCGACAGCAGGATGTTGCTGGGCTTCACGTCGCGGTGCACGACCTTGTGCGCGTGCGCATACTCCAGCGCAGCGCCAACGCCGCGCGCGAGGTCGAGGACGTCGGCAACTGGAAGGCGACGCTGACGCACCAGGCGTTGTTCGAGCGTCTCCCCCTCGACGTAGAGCATCACATAAAATGGACGCCCGCTCCACTCTCCCGAATCCAACACCGGAAGAATGTTCGCGTGATGGAACCCGGCCATCAGGCGAATCTCGCGCGCGAAACGCAGGGCAACCTGCGAGGTCGAGAACTCGCTGTGCAGGATCTTGAGAGCTACCTCGCCACCTACCCGGAGGTCGCGCGCCAGATAGACCGTCGCCGACCCGCCGCGACCGAGCTTGCGGATGATCTCATACCGTCTCGCGATGATTCCCTGCAGCACGTCACCAGTCTCCACGTACCATCCATCCGCTGTCCAGCGTGTACTCTGCGCGTCTCCGCACGAGAGCGCCAGATCCTTCCCGGTAACGAGCGCGATTACCGACGCCCTGTGACCCGCCGTCAGCGGGCGTCTGGTAGGCGCATGCTGCGATGGCGTGAGCAGGGAAGCAAGAATACGGAGCGCAATCCGATTCTGGCAATAGAGTCCACTTAGAGGCTACCTCAACTGAGATGCCGTTCGGTGCCACTCGCCACAAATGCAGCAACGCCACCAAACGCTCTGGCCGAGCAGAAGTCGAGGCGCTACGTTCGCCGCCCCACACCCCGGTGCTCGGTCCGCCGCCCTTTATGGCCGTCAGCAGGAGAACTCCCTCTCTTGAATGCAATCCTTCGTCGCTCGATTGCCACTGCCTGTTTTCTCGCCCCAAGCGTCACGTCGGCGCAGATGCCGGAGAAGTTCACAAATCTCCAGGTCCTTCCCAAGGACATTCCGCGCGGCGAGTTGATCGGCATCATGCGGCGCTTCACCTCATCGTTAGGGTTGCGCTGTGAATGACTGTCAGGTGGAGGCGAATCCGGGCCAGCAGCCCGAGCACCTGGACTTTCCACTGGATGACAAGGAGCAGAAAAAGGTCGCGCGCGTCATGCTCAAGATGGTCATCGACATCAACGGCAAGTATCTGCCCGAAACTGGGCGCACCTTCACGGCGCGCACGCGAGTCACGTGCGAAACCTACCATCACGGGGCGCCCAAGCCCCGCACGCTGGCCGCGGAGCTGATGGGCGCGCTCGAAGCCACAACCTGTGTCCTCGACATTCCGCCGGATATCACGCCCGCGGTGTATCACGCGATGCCACACGCGCTATCCGCAACGCATCTCAGGGAGTTCCCATGACCGACAGACGAAACGCAATCAAACAGATGGCCGGCGCCGTGGCCGTTGGGTCCATGTCGTCTCTGCGCGACCTCGTAGCGCCCCCCAGAGCTGTGCCGCGCTGCGGCGTACAGCTCTACACACTTCGCACCGAGATGCAGAAGAATGTAGACGCGACGCTCGATCGCGTGGCCAGAATCGGCTACAAGGAAGTGGAGTTTGCCGGCTACTTCGGAAAGTCACCGGCGCAAATTGCCGCGCGGCTCAAATCAGCCGGACTTACCGCGCCCTCGGCCCACGTTGGCCTCGCGGATATTCGTGACAAGTGGAGCCAGACGCTCGACGTTGCCTCGGCGATTGGGCACCGCTACCTGGTCTGTGCCTACCTGACGGAGGATCAGCGGGGAGACGCCGAGACCTACAGACAGCTTGCCGCTGAGTTCAACGTGGCGGCGCAGGCGGCCAAGGCGCGCGGGATATCATTCGCCTATCACAACCACGACTTCGAATTCACACCCCTGGCCGGCACCAATGGTTACGACGTGCTCCTGGCCGAGACGGATAAGGCGCTGGTGCACTTCGAGATGGACCTGTACTGGACCGCAAAGGCGGGCAAGAATGCTCTCGACTTCTTTGCCGCGTACCCCGGACGATTTCCGCTGGTGCACGTGAAAGACATGAAGGGCGACGGGTCGATGACCGAGGTGGGTAGCGGCACCATTCGGTTCGCCCGGATCTTTGCCAAGGCCAAACAAGCGGGTATCAAACACTACTATGTCGAGCACGACCAGCCCAAGGATGCCTTCGCGTCCATCACGACATCGTACAAGGCACTGGCGGCGATGTAATGCAGGGTTAGGCAGGCCACTCTTTGCCTACACGAAGGGAGAGGGCGCGTCGCTACACGGGCTCGGTGGTCGGCTCGCTGTCGAGCAATAGGCGCCGAGCCATTTCCACAGCATCCTCGGTGCCGGCGAGGGCGAGGACGTCGTCCTCGCGCAGGCGTTCACTTCCCGACGGCACCAGTCCCTGTTCCGCTCCGTCGGCCGTGCGCGTGATGGCGAGAATCGTCGCTCCGGTGCGGCTTCGCAGGTTTAGCTCGAGCAGCGACCGGCCGATGGCCGGGCTTCCCGGCACCAGTCGAATCGCTTCGGGAACGCCCAGTCCGGGCAACATGGCGTTGAGATGCTGCATGGTCTGCGACAGTTCCGCTGGCGTCCCCCGCACGCGATCGTGCTGCGTGAGCGCCATCACGATCACCTCGGCGCCCGCACGCGCATGTCCGTACAGGTTGCCCGCGCTTCGCCACACGGCAACGCCAAGTACGAGCCCAACGGCCGACAGCAGCGTCAGGGTTGGCAGGCGTGGTATGAAGGGTTGCAGCACGGCTAGCAGGGGTACCGCCGCCGCCAGCAGCAGTGCGAATTGCAGCGTCGCGATCAGCGTTTTGCGCGGTGCGGCAGCGCGGTCAAGCCCGCGGCGCCCCGAGTGCGGGAACGCGCGCAGGGCGAGTAGCGTGGCGAGCTGGCGCGTCATCTGCACCAGTCCGACGAGGAATGGAATCGCGCTCAGCAGCGCCAAACCGATCACGCTCCGCGCGCTCGTCGTCTCGCTCCACCCGAACCAGCCTTGGACGAGCACGCCAAGGCGCCCCATTTCGGCCGCAGTTGCGACAATCAGCCCCGCCAGCAGCAATAGGTCGAGCATGAGGAGGCGAACCGTGCGCCGCAACGGCAACTTCTCCGGGGTTGCCGGTCCGGCGGCGCGCATCCCCTCGATCCACGAACCGTACAGGGCCACGAATGTTTGCAGGCGGCGGGGCAGCGACCGGTCGAGCCGATGCGCGACCTGGTTGGCATATCGTACCAGCCATGGAGTCGAAAGCGTGGTGATGGCACAGGCGGCGACTGCCACTGGGTAGAGAAAGGGTCGAATGGCGCCTGCGGCCAGCCCAACCCCGGCGAGGATGAACGAGAACTCGCCGATCTGCGCCATGCTCATGCCCGATCGCACGGCCGTGGTGAGCCCGTTGCCTGTGAGGAAGACGCCCATAGACACCGCGACGAACTTGCCCGCTACGACCACAACCACGAGGGCAATCACGGCCGGCCAATGGAGTATGAGCACGCGGGGATCGATCAACATGCCCACCGCGACGAAGAAGATGGCGACAAAGACGTCGCGCACCGGTTGGATGAGCAGTTCCACCTGTTCGCCGTACCCCGACTCCGCGACCAGCGACCCGGCGATGAAAGCGCCTAACGCGACGGAGTATCCGAACGAGAGGGCGAGGAGCGCGGCGGCAAAGCAGATGCCGATGGTCGCGATGACGGTGATTTCGGGCCGATCGAGAAGAAGGACCAGGCGAATGAAGCGGGGAAGTACGAGCAGTCCGACGCCGATAAGTACCACCAGAAAGGTGGCCAGGCGCACCCCCGTCACCGCCATCGCCATCGCGCTCACTTGGCCCCCGGACGAGATGGTGGAGAGGAGCGCGATGAGGAGGACGGCGATCAGGTCCTCCATGATCAGGATACCGAACACGACATCGCGCAGCTTGCCCTGCACGCGCTGCTCGCGGAAGACGCTGGCTATGATCGTCGTACTGGAGATGGCGACCATTGCGCCGGTGAAGAGGCGTTCCATCGGCGTCCAGCCCAGGATTCCGGCGACGGTATAGCCGAGTCCGAACATGAGGCCCGTTTCGGCCAATGCGGCCACGCCGGCGGTCGCCCCGATCTGTACCACCCGCCGGACACTGAACTCGAGCCCCAGCGAGTACATGAGGAGAATGACGCCGAGCTCGGAAAGTGTACGGACCATCGCCTCGTCGGCGAACAGCGGCAGCGCCAAGTTTGGGCCGACCACGAAACCGGCCAGCAGATAGCCGAATACGACCGGAAGCCCGAGCCGCTGGAAGGCAACGGCGGCGAGCGCGGCGGCGCAGAGTACTAGCGCCAGATTCGAGAGAAAATCGTGTGCGTTGAGCATGTGCGTTGCGGTGGTGCGAAGTTGCGGGTTGCGGTGGTGCGAAGTTGCGGGTTGCGGTGGTGCGAAGTTGCGGGTTGTTATGGTGCGGGCTGCGCTCCGTCCTCCGTGAGCACCCTCGCCATCGTCTCCACCAGGAAATCGGCGTCCTGCAGAGTGAAACACATCGGAGGCTTGATCTTCAGCACGTTGTTGAACGGCCCGTCGGTGCTCATCAGCACTCCGCCATCCTTCATGCGGTTGGCCACATACGACGCCTGACGAGTGGCCGGCCCCTTGTGCGCGCCATCATTCACCATCTCCACGCCGAGAAACAATCCGAGCCCTCGCACGTCGCCGACGAGCGGGAAGCGAGTCATGAGGGCGGCGAGACGTTTGATCAGGTGATCCCCAACGCGCAACGCATGCGCCTGTAGCCCTTCGGACTCCACCACGTCGAGCACGGCGAGACCAATGGCGCAGGAGACAGGGTTCCCGCCAAAGGTGCTGAAGAACTCCATGCCGTTGGCGAACGAAGCGGCGATGTCCGGTGTGGTCACCACCGCGGCCATAGGATGGCCATTTCCGATGGGTTTTCCCATCGTCACGATGTCGGGGACAACGCCCTGCGTGTCGAAGGCCCAGAAGTGAGAGCCTACACGTCCGAAGCCAACCTGCACTTCGTCAGCGATGCAGACGCCACCAGCGTCCCGCACATGTCGATAGGCCTCGGCCAGGTAGCCGTCGGGTAGGACGATCTGTCCGCCGCAGCTCAGAATCGACTCGGCGAGAAAGGCGCGTGGACGCCGCCCGGCGCGCAGCACATTGCCCACCGCGTCGCGCACCCCCTGCGCATACTTCCATCCCGCCTTCGGGTCGTCCTTTCCGAAGGGACCGCGATAGGTGCCGGGCATGGGCACCTTGTGTACCCAGGGCGGCGCCCCCGCTCCCCCCGGGCCGTCGAATTTGTAGGAGCTCACGTCGACCAGGGTCGAAGTGTTCCCGTGGTAGCCGGCGTCGACCACCACCACGTCGCGTTCACCCGTGTGCGCCGCCGCCAGCCGCAAAGCCAGTTCGTTCGCTTCGCTCCCCGAGCAGACGAAGTAGCAGACGCTGAGCGTGTCGGGAAGGGTTGCGGTGAGGCGCTCGGCGTAGCGCACGAGATCGTCGTGCAGATAGCGCGTGTTGGTGTTGAGAGTCGCCATGCGCCGAGCGCCGGCCCGAACCACGTGCGGATGCGAGTGTCCCACGTGCGGTACGTTGTTCACCGCGTCGAGATAGCGACGGCCGTCGATGCTGACGAGGTATTGCATCACACCGCGTACCATGTGCATCGGGTGTCGGTACGAAATGCTGAGGGACGGCCCCATGTGAGCGCGGCGACGCGCCAGCAGAGTGACGAGGTCAGTGGCTCGCGGGGCGCGGGCAGTGGAGGGCAAGGCCACCATCAGCGCTGGATCGGGGCTGACCGATAGCCAGAGGTCGCGTTCGCGTGCTCTGGCCACACCGGGAAACTCGCCCTCGCGCCCTAACAAATCGCAGATGATCTGGAAATGCAGGTGCGGCGGCCATCCACCATTCTCCCGCTGGTCGCCTAACGTGGCGATCTGTGCTCCGGCGCTTACCTCCCGGCCGGGACGTAGGTGCTCCAACGACGCTCGCGAGAGGTGGCCGTACAGCGTGTAGAAGGTGATACGACCATCGTCGACCACGTGCTCCAGTATGATGGTAGGTCCATAGTCCAGCGACGCGGCGTTGTCGCGAAGCGAGTGTACTCGCCCTGCCAATGGAGCGAATACCGGAGCCCCCGCCTGGAGAAAGACGTCGAGCCCGATGTGAACCGCACGATACTCCGGGCCGTCGTTGCCCGGCACGCTGAATGCATCGCTGGTGTAGAGGGCGCGCACTTCATCGTATCGCCCCATGGCGGCCGGGGCGCCGGTATGGCGCAGCTCGTCGAAGAGGTGTCGGGTAAAGCGGTCCACATCCCGCCATTCATCCAGTGTCCCCAACTCGTCGCTGCTGACACTCAAGTCCAGCACGGGCACGATAGCTGTGTCGAGCGGAACCTCGACGATGGGAGACATCAGGTTCCGATGCGACGCGAGCCACTCCGCGACGACCGCGCTCGCCGGTACGGCCGCGAGACCGCAGGCGTGGCGCAAACGATAGTGTGCGTATCGATCGTTGACGGTGTCGAGCTTGTCGAGAAGCGTCCACGCGCCCTGTTCAGACACCGAGAGATAGTGATTGCCAGGCTGCGCCACCCGCTGCAGCGCGGCATTGGTCACCGTGACACTCAGTCTCGTGCGCACCAGTGGAAGCAACAGTGCCAACTCGCCATCGGTGAGCGGATACTCGGCGTGAAAAGCGGACACCACGTCGGCTGCGGCCGATAGGGGGTCGGGCTTGTCCATCATGGCGTACGCCAATGCGACGGCGAGTTCGCAGACGGTGTGTGACTCCACCAGGTCCCCGAAGTCGATGAGTCCCACCACCCGCGCGTCCGGTTCACCCGCGACGCAACGTGTGAGCACGTTCCAGTCGTTCGCGTCGCCGTGGATAACGGATGTCCGCGTCGTCCGAAGACTCGGCAGAATGCGGTCGGCGAAGTCGTGCATGTGCCGCGTGATTCGCTCTCGGCGCGCCACATCGTCTATGTGATGTACTTCGTCCAGTACCCACCCGGCGTGGGGCAAATCCCACTTGAAGGTGCGGCGCGCTACGGGATGCGAAAAGTCTCGCAGCGACCGGCTCACCTCGCCTAACGCGGCGCCCAGCGAGTGGAGCAGATGTGGTGACTGTGGCCGTGTAGTAGCCAGCGGCTTGCCATCAATCCACGAAAGAAGCCGCAGAATGTGCGGGACCCCGTGAATTGGCACCACCACGGTCGCGTCGCCCGACGCAGTGGTTATGGTATGCGGCGTCTCTACCCCGTGAAGCATCGAGCGCAGGTGTTGGAGCACTGCGCATTGGAGCTCAACGAAGGCGTGATCCTCGTCGGCGTTACACACCTTGAACACGAATCGAGCGTCGTCGGAGGTGCGGACGAGGAAATTACGGTCGCGCTCCCCCTCGAGCGGCAAGCAGGTGCCGCGGACCCCGAAGGTCGCGAGCAGAAGCTGCTCGGCGTCGCTCGCCGTCACGTCGGGGACGGAGAAGGAGAGTGGCATGGGCGTCGGCGCACTCATGGCGGGAAGTCCGGGAGGGAGGGCGGAGTAGGGCAGGCGGGTGCTTCTGCTCGTGCAATCTATTGAATTCGAGCCGGATGTAGCGATCGGGTGCTGGGGCGCTGGACGGCCTTTCCGCCCCCCGCTACGTTCGTTGCTCCACCAGCGTGCAATCGAACGCCCCGGTGGGCTGGAGGAGACCTGAGTGGAGCCACGATGCACATACACGACGACGACGTTGGCGTCCCGACCCGTTCGGTCGATTCGCACCACCCGCAGCACATCGCTCGCCGCACCTTCGTACACTCTGCGTTAGGCATGGCGACGGGCGGAGTCCTGAGCCAGGTGCCCCTCCCGGCCGTTGTTTCCCTTCCGTTGGCCACTGCGGCATCGAGCGGGCGCATTCGGCAGTCGGTGTGCCAGTGGTGTTATGATCGTATCCCGCTGTCCGACCTGTGCGCAGCGGCCAAACGCATTGGCCTCCTGTCGGTCGAATTGTTAGGTGAGAAGGACTGGACGACGGTGAAATCGTACGGCCTCACGTGCGCCATGGCCAACGGGCCGAGCACCATCACGGTTGGGTTCAACCGCGCCAGCGAGCACGATCGGTTGATCGCCGAGTCGAATCGACTGCTCCCACTCGTTGCGGCTGCCGGATTGCCCAACATGATCGTCTTCTCCGGCAATCGCGACGGCATGTCCGATGGGGAGGGGCTGGCCAACTGTGTGACGGGACTCAAGCGCATCACGCCGCTAGCCGAGCAGCTGGGCGTGACGGTGTGCATGGAGCTGCTCAACTCCAAGGTGGATCACAAGGACTACATGTGCGACCGCACGCCGTGGGGGGCCGAACTTGTGCGGCAGGTGGGGAGCCCCCGCTTCAAGCTCCTGTACGACATCTATCATATGCAGATCATGGAGGGCGACGTGATCCGCACCATCCGCGACAACTTCGGCGCCATCGGGCACTTTCATACCGGCGGAGTGCCGGGGCGCAACGAGATCGACGAGTCGCAGGAGCTGTTCTATCCGGCCGTCATGCGGGCCATCGCCGATCTTGGGTACACGGGTTTTGTTGGGCAGGAGTTCATTCCGCTTCGCGATCCGCTGACGTCGTTGGCGCAGGGTGTGAAAATCTGCGACGTGTAGCGCAGATTATTTCGTGTCGGTAACGCCTGTTGCGGATTATTTGAGCGACGGTGGCCACATTTTGTGTTCGGATGATTCGAGCTTTGTCGCGTTCGACTCCTGCGTTTTCGCTGCGGAGGGCGCTGCGGTTAAGCCACTACATCGAGGGCCGCGTTTCCCTCCACTTCCCCCGCATGAAATCCGGAAACTTCATCGGCGCACTCCCCCGCGCCACCGACATCTCGCTCAGCGGCCCCGGCGCCGACCACGCCGCCGCATCGTACACATCCATGTCGGGAGCAAGCCCTTCGCGCATGCACTGCATGAGACGATAGGCCATCACGAAGTCCATGCCCCCGTGGCCCCCGCTGCGCGCCTTCTCGCCCAGCTCACGCCAGAGCGAATGCTCGAACTTCGCTTTGTGCGCATCGAGCGTGGTCCAGCGCTCGCCCCCTGCCTGGCCTTCGAGATAAATCCGCGCCGGATAGTCCTCGAAGATTCCCTTCGTCCCCTGCACGGAGTTGATGCGCGAATATGGGCGCGGTGACGACACGTCGTGCTCCAGGCGAATGGTGCGCCCCCGGGCCGTCTTGATGAGCGAGATGTTCAGGTCGCCGGTAAGATACGTCTCCTTCCACGTGCTCGAGTCCTTGGGCTCATGCGCCTCGCGCCAGCGAGAAAGCCCAAACTCCGGCGTGCTCATGGACACCAAATAGTCGAAGCGGTCGCCACGGTTGATGTCGAGCATCATCGCCACCGGCCCCAGCCCGTGCGTGGGATACAGGTTGGCGTTGCGCTGCGTGTGATGCGCTCGGCGCCACAATCCCTCGTCCTTGTTCTCGAACAGAATCTCGCGCAGGTCGTGGTTGTACGCTGCACCGGCGTGTTTGAGGTCACCGAAGGCGCCCGAGCGCACCATGTTGAGCACCAGCAGCTCGTTGTACCCGTAGTTGCAGTTCTCCATCATGATGCAATGCCGACGCGTGCGCTCGGACGTATCGACCAGCTTCCAGCATTCTTCGAGTGTGTAGGCTGCGGGCACTTCAGTTGCGGCGTGTTTGCCGGCACTCATGGCGGCCAGCACCACCGGCACGTGGTACTGCCACGGCGTCGCCGTGTACACGAGGTCGATGTCGCCCTGCTGCACCAGGCGCTCGTAGTCGCGCTCGCCCCGGGTGAAGCGGATCGGCTGGTAGTCGTGTCCTGCCTTCTGCATCTGCTGCACCGCCATCTCCACCTTGTCGGGGACGGTGTCGCAGAGCGCCGTGATGCGTACGTTGCCCACGCCTAACAACTCGTGCAGCACCGAACGTCCGCGAAGTCCGGTGCCCACGATCGCCACCCGCACCGTATCGCGCCGCTCAAAGGGGACGCCCGCCATGGTGGCAGCGGCGCTCGCCGGGAGCGGTAACTCGGTCGGTTCGACATGCGCCGGCTGCGCGGCCGAAGCGTTAGGCGTCAGGCCGAAGGCGAGTCCGGCGCCGGCCAGCGCGGCGCCCTTGAGAAGGTCGCGGCGTGAGCCGTCGGTCGGGTTGTCAGACATGAGTCTCGTTTGATGTGTGGGAGGCTGTGCGAAAGTCTCCTGCTACCACTGGTGCGCCCCCGGCCCTGGCGGGCTCACAAAAAACGCGGCCCTCGCCCCCGCCTCCGGGAACGTCGCGCGGTACTCCTTTGCCCACGCCGCTTCGAAGTCTGTCGCGCCACTCAGCGGTATCAGGGCCCACACACTGCCGCCGAAGCCCGCGCCGAAGGCCGACGCTGCGGTAGCTCCCAATTCGCGGGCCATGCGGGCCAGTGTTATCGTCTCCGGAATCTGATTGCCTAACCAGAGTTCCGATGCGCGTTGCGACCGGTCCACCACCGGGCCGAGCTCCGTGAGCGCGCCGCGAGCCAAGATCGCTGCCGCCTGCGGAATCAACTCGAAGCTCTCCAGCAGGAATTGCTCGAGGCGGTGGCCCAGCGCCTCAGCCGAGTAGTCGGGCGTCGGCGACGCTTGCGCGGTGCGGCGAAGCTCCTCTGGTGCATTTGCACTACTGCGCACGGCATCGGCCAGGGTGGCATCGGTCCGCCCGGTCCGCACGTTCCACGACGCCAGGAGATGCCGCACCATGAGCGCAGCGCGATTGTAGCCGTCGCGCGCTCCGGCGGTCTTCTCGGCCAACACGCCGCATGCCGCAACGACAAAGACATGCGTCGCCGGAAGTTCGTACGCGGCCTCGCGCCGAATGGGACCGAACGAATACTGCACAATCGAACCAGCTTTTCCGCACATAATCGCCGTGTGATCCTGGCTTCCGCCGAAGGTGCCGACTCCAGCATCGCCTTCCAACGAGCGGAATGATTCGCCATTCTCCACCGCGCCCAAGTACGACGCCAGTTCCTCTCGCGAAAAGATGGCGCGTCGGAATTCCTCCGAGCTGCGCAGGTCGTTCGATTTCGCAAGGGCGACGAATACGGCGATCATCAGCGCGCTCGAGGAACTCATGCCGGCGGCAATCGGGAGGTCGCTGGCGAAGGCGAGGTCTACGCCGCGCCGCGCGCTCGGAAAGTTTCTCGCCAGCCGCCGAGCGACGGTCGCGACATAGTTGGACCAGTGGCCCGTTGGACAGGTGGCATGGATGTCGAGCGCTGTTTCACAGGAGTGCGTGCCCGAAACGTCGACGGCGCGAATCCGCGCGTCGGAACGCATCGCCACGCGAACCGCGAAGCCGCGTTCCACCGTCGCCAGCAGCGAGCGACCGCCGGCGTAGTCGGTATGCTTTCCCAATACCTCGATTCGCCCCGGAACCCAGACCGAATAGCGATGCGCGTGTTGAGCGCCTAACGTATCAAGTGCGGCATCGCACTGCTTGAGCATGGCGGACTTGGCGGCCGCCTGGGCCGGCGACATGCCCACTCTGAGAAGTTGATCGCGGTCTACCATAGATGACGAAAGCTAGCCCGAATGTCGCGGGGGAGCGATTGACGGGTTCGGAACGCTCCCTCGTGTCCGCTCAGAGCACCACCTCCACCCCCGCCAGCCGCTCGGTCACCGCAGCAATATCCCGTCGGCTCGACAGGTCCAGCACCCCCGCGTCGCAAGGAATCACTCGAAACGGCTCCCCAAAGTCTTCCATCGCCAGCCGGACGGCGTCCTGCAGCTCGAGTTCCCCCCGCCAGGAAGGCCGCACCCGGGCGCAGGCCTCGAAGATGACCGGCGAGAACGACCAGAGATTCATGCTCACCAACGCATGGCCCGCCAGTCGAGCGAACGTTTTCTCGTCGGGCTTCTCCACGATGCTGGTGAGCCACCCCGCTTCATGCTCCACCAGCGCGAAGCTCCGAACGCGCTCGGCGGGAATATTGCTCTCTCGCACCAGGGCGTCGATTCCGAAGCCGACCAATCCGGACGCACCTAACGACGCGAGCGCATCGTAGGCGCGGACCGGGTAGTAGTTGTCCGCGTTGAGCACCAACACGTGGTCGCCAGCTGCAAAGTCCGCCGACGCAGCCACGGCGTCGGCAGTGCCGAGTGGCTCGGCCTGAAGCGCGAAGTGGACGCGCACGCGTTCCAGTGCCACTTCGCCTCCGTAGTAGCGACGCACCACGTCGTGCTCGGGGCCGATGACCAGGCAGATGTCGGTGATACCGGCGTCGGCCAACGCACTCATCACGTAGTCTAGGAAGGGTCGCCCGATGGGAATCATTCCCTTTACGCCGGCGTCGGCCACCTTGGACTGCGCGGCGTCGAGCGTGTCGCTCCCGTCGCTCGAGCGCATGCGTGAGCCGAGCCCGCGGGCGAGAATGACGGCCTTGGTAGTGCGTGTCATGGATGCCTAACGTGGGACGACATGGGGAGTACGCGGTCGCCCGAGCGCCGTGCGTCGTTCGTGGGCCATTGCTTACTGCGGAGGGCACCGAGAGGGCCGAACACTGCGTGTGGCTCTTCGGTCCAAACGAGTACCCCGCTGCCGACCTGTCAAGCCGAAAAATCTCGGCCGCACCGGTATCGCGTACTGGGAGTCTGCGGGTGCGTTCCACCTACGCGCCTCTGCAATGCTTCCACGCCCGGCGCCGAGCGCATTGCGAAACCTGTTCGCGTGAGCGAACGTAGGGCGACATTCCAGAGTGTATACAATTTCGCATGCCAATACCGAGGCCGATGTGACGACGCCGATTCTCCTTGCGCTGCTCTACATGGGGCCGATGGCCTCTCAGATCCGTCAGGTACCGCCGCCTAAGGCGCTCCCTCCCGCCGCCACCCAAGCGGTCCCTGCCGCCGCCACCCAAGCGGTCCCTCCCGCGTCCGCTCGTGGCCCACGCGACAAGGCGGAGGTGGAAGCCTTTCTCGATGGGCTGATGGGCGCCTACATGCGCGACAAGCACATCGCCGGCGTCACGATCTCGGTCGTGAAGGACGGGAGCGTGCTGTTCGCAAAAGGCTACGGCTACGCCGACGTCGCCAAGCGGAAACCGGTCGATCCCGACAAGACGCTGTTCCGCATCGGCTCCATCGCCAAGCTCTTCACCTGGACGGCGGTGATGCAGCTCAATGAACAGGGGAAGCTCGATCTAACGAAGGACATCAATACCTATCTCGACTTCAAGATCCCCGCGACATATCCCCAGCCGATCACGTTGACCGATGTGCTCAGCCATACGCCGGGTCTCGAGGAAGACCCCCGCGATCTGTTCACCGACGATCCGGCGCACATCACCCCGATGAAGCAGTGGCTTCCGGCGCACATGCCCCAGCGCGTTCGCCCCCCCGCAACGTTCTCCTCGTACTCCAACTGGGCCACGGCAACCGCAGGCTACATCGTCGAGCGCATGGGCGGGGAGAAAACATGGGACGACTACATCGAACGGCACATTCTCGATCCACTGGGAATGACGCACTCAACAGGCCGACAGCCGCTGCCGGCCAAGTTTGCCGACGACATGTCGATTGGCTACGAGTGGAAGGAGGGCACTTTCGTTCCCCGCAAGTTCGAGATTATCACGGGGGCGGCACCTGCCGGCTCAATCGGAGCGTCGGCGACGGACATGGCCAAGTTCATGATCGCCCACCTGAACCAAGGCGCCCTGGGTGACGCGCGTATTCTCGGAGAGAGGCAAGCCCAATTGATGCAATCCCGATTGCAGGGGCACGACCCACGCATTCCAGGCTTTGCCTACGGGTTCTACGAGCAGTCCAGCCACGGGCTGCGCATCATCGGCCACGGTGGCGATACGCAGTTCTTCCATTCCAACCTCACGCTCATACCAAGCGAGAAGGTGGGCGTGTTCATGTCCACCAACACCGACCAGGGGGGTGCGATCAATTTCCAGGCCTTCCGGATCGCCTTCCTCGACCACTACTACCCGGCGCCGGTTTCCGTCATCACGCCGACTCCGAGTGCCAAGCTCACCTCCAAGCGTTACGCGGGGGAATACGTCTTCAACCGGACGAGTTACTCCACCTATCAAAAGGTCGCGGGCTTGTTCGGCAGCATTCCCGTAACGGCAATGGACGACGGATCGTTGCTGCTCGACACTCCCTTCGGCGGCATGCGCGTCGTGTCGGTCGATTCGCTCCTGTTCCGTGACGTGAACAGCGGCTCGCTCGTGGCCTTCCGCGCCGATGCTCGCGGCAACATCACGCACGGCTTCGTCGACGCCGCGCCGATGATGGTATTGGACAAGGTGTCGCCGCTCGAAGCGCCGTCGCTGCATCGGGTGATCCTGATCGCCGGGTTGCTGATGTTCGTCGTCGTGATTCTTACGGCGGTAGTCCGATTCTTCATCCGGAACACGCCCGGCCGACCACTGGTGCCCAAGGTCGTGGCCAGCGGCCGCCGAGCCATGGTGTGGGCGGGTCTCTCCATGCTGGCCTTCCTCGCATCGGTGGCGGCGATCATGTCGAAACCCGGCGCGATTTTCGCCGACACCCCGACCTCGCTCAAGGTGGCCTTGGCGCTGCCGGTGATTAGCGCGTTGCTGGCGCTGTGGGCCGCGTGGCAGGCATTCGTGCAATGGCGCTCGGGCGAAGGCACCATCTGGATGCGCCTCCGTCACACGGGCGCGGTGATGGTCGCTCTCCTCTTCTTCTGGTCGCTCAACACCTGGAACTTGCTGGGCTGGCGAGTCTAGCGCTCGACGGCTGCCGCTATCTGATATATGACGCCGGAGGTGCTGCTGATACGAGCAGCACCCCGGCCACGCTCACCCGCTACCCCACTGCTCCCGCCGTCGTCGCCGCAGCAATCTCACGCAGCGCTCCGGTCTTCACGTCGTAGATGTAGCCGTAGATCGGGATGGACTTGGGCACCAGCGGATGCTGCCGTATGCGAGCGACATCCTCCGCCACTGCGGCTTCGGGCTCCGCGACCGATAGCCACTTGACGTAGCGGCCCTCGGACGAGCCTGGACCACTACCGACGTCGCGGAAGCCGGACGGCGTTACCGGAAGGGGCAAATGGCTGCAGTGAGACGTTTGCCACTTTATGCTGAGCGAAGGCCGTGCGGTGCACGCGTTGTGATCGACTCCGGATTGGCAACGTGGAAGACCTATCGGCCGAGTGCGCCGACAGTGCGACCGCTTGCCATTTCGGTTGCGCTGTGAAATGTTGTCAGCAGGACCTTTTCCGGGTCTGGAACCGGTAGGTGCGGATGGGAGAAAGAGAGAGAGCGCGCACTGAGATACAGGTGGGCGCTTGGGTGGCGGCGACTACCTATCAGTGGCTTGTTGAACATCTCGGTGGCGGCACGGGACGGTGTCCGTGGGTCTTTGACCTGCAACGACTCGAGTCCCTTCAGGAAGCCTCGGCCTGGCGTGCCAGCCACCGCCTGCCCCTAATACTTGAGCTTGGTCTGTGCACGGCAGGCGTCACACCGCTACAGCTGGAATTGTTGAGCGTGCCCACTCAGCGGCCAATTGTTCTTATCGGGCGCGTCAACGAGGTCGACATGCGCGCGTTAGGCACTTTCGCCAGCATACCTGGCACTCATCTATTCATCGAGCGCATCGATCCGGCTGAATTTATCGCCGAGATTCTAGTCTCGGAATTCTTGCTCGAGGTCGTCGAACGAAGGGCGACCGCTCGTCTGTCATCGCACGTACGTGCAATCGTGCTCGAAGCAATTCAGTCGCCCGCCGACTGGACGGTGAAGCGCATGGCCGCGGAAGCGGGCATCTCACGGCGAGGACTGGAACGTCAGCTCCAGCGCGTGGGCTTGCCCACTCCGGGACGGATCCTCCTTCGTCATAAGAATCGATAGCCGTCAAGCGGGTGTCTTGCCGAGTCGGTCGCACATCTGACGCAACTTCGCGCTTGCAGGCGAAGTGCGGAGACCACACGATGTCTCTCGCGGTGTGAAGCACGCCGCTGGCTGGCCGAATCCGGCCGAGCCGGACACTCCAAACGGAAGGAGGACAGCATGTTTCGGAGGCTACTACGGGTTGGCAGCGCAGTCGCGGTGATCGCACTGACCGCTCCACGGGCGGAAGCAATGTTTAGCTGCCCAAGTAACATCAGTAACGGCAACATCGCGTGTCATCTGGTCAGCGGATCGGACTGCGCGAATTGCACCTACTGGTGCCCAAATGGCACGTTCGCCTGGAACATGTGCCAGTTCTAGTCAACCGTAGCTGGTACTAGCGCTGATGGCTGCTGGGGAGCCGTACGGCGTGGAAGGCCGCTGGCTCTCAGAATTCTTAACCTCGCAGAGGTTGTCGACTGCCGTTGCTTCCAGCGCGCTTTCCGTTCTGGTAGTCGACTCCTCTCCGTCCAGCATTTCGCGACCGAGCGCATGACTCAGAGACTTGGCCGCGAGGCCCGATTGTGGCGATTGGTGAGGAGCGCGTCTGATGTGCTCACAGTCGGGCTACTCGGAGTCGCCCTAGTGTTGTCCCTCCAGCCGAATTCTGCAATACGAGAACTATGGAACCAATGGCGTGCCAAGAGTACACTTGGCGACGCCCTCGCCGAAGCTTGGCCGCTCATGGAGCGCACTGCGATTTCCATGTACGCTGGAGCTGGTGGTGCAGACATCGTGCTCTTCTCCGACTATGAGTGTACGTTCTGCCGTCAGAACGCACCCATTGTGGATTCGATTCTTGCACTCGGCATACGAGTGAAGTACATCCACACACCGGCACCTAGCAATCCGCGCGCTCGATCCGCAGCCCTCGCCGCCGTTTGTGCCGACCGCGAGGGAAAGTTTCTGCCCTTTCATAGTCGCCTCATGCAAACGGAGCATTGGAGAAGAGACGAAGATTGGGGCCGCGAGGCAAAAGCTGTCGGCATACACAATCTCCCCCGGTTCCTTGGGTGTCTCTCGGATGCGTCGGCGGCGCGTGTTCTGGATAAGCACTGGGAGGCCGTGAGGGCAGCCAAGGTGAACGGGACGCCGACGTTTGCCTCTCGGCAATCGGTCGCAGCCGGCTACCAGTCGCTCGTGCAGGTTACGGCTCTCGCTCGTTCACGGCCAAAGTGAAGACGCTTGATAGTCGGCCACGTCGTTTCGTTGTCCCGATGCCGAGGTACACCCTGCCGCATCGATTCCTGCTTGGTTGTCTGGCTTTAGGCCTTCACGCATTCGTGCAAGTAGCGTCCGCGCAATGCGAGCAGTCTCTCCCTTCAATCCCCAAGAGGAGTCTCAGCGAGAGGCCGGTCTTTCTGCTCGATTCTGACGACGGCCCTACTTCGTTCAACGGCATCGTCGGAGTCCACCGAGACGCGCGCGGACGAGTTTTGGTTGCCGACGCGTCGCAGGAGATCCGAGTCTTTGGACCGACCGGCGCATTCCTCAGGAGCCTGTCGCGCAAAGGCCAAGGCCCTGGGGAGCTCACGAACATGTCACGCATGCAAGTGTGGGGTGACACCGTGTTTGTGATAGAGGAACCTCCGGCAAGGAGCAGGGTTCATCGCTTCGTTATCGATGGCGGTTTCCTGAGCTGGTCCGATGTTTCGGCGTCGAACTACGGTGGCGGGCTGACGGCCCTCACCCGCGCGCGTACGGGCGCCCTGCTGGTGAAGCCTGGAGGATTTCGACCGTTTGACCCGCCACCGGTCGGTGTTATTCGGCGCGACAGCACTCGGCTGGGAGTATTGGCCGCGAGCGGTGCCGTCGAGTGGATCGGAACGTTCCCTGAGGTGACGTGGGTAGGGTACCCGCTGTTCAACGCCCCGGTCAAGAATACCGCCATGCCCCATCCTCTCGGCGACAGGCTTGTTTTCAGCGGCGGTCGTGAGGTCATCTGGATAGGTGACCCCAGCTCCGGACTGTTGAGAGCTCACGGAGGACGATCCCCCGGTGCGCCACTGAAAGTGAGAGGTCGCCGAGAGTTTGGGCCACGGCCCCTGGTGCAGCGGTACTGGGCGCACGTGATCGCGCACGCTGATCGGTTTCGTCAGGAGGGCCTGGGGTATTTCGAAGCAGGCGATCTTCTTCCGAAGAGTCCTCCGGTATTCAGCTCGCTGGTTGCGGATGCAGATAAAGGCGTGTGGCTGTCGTGCTTTAGTCTCGATGGGGTTGAAGCGAGTCGGATCGTCCATTTCCTCCCGCAACAGGGGCCAGTTGAATACGTGGTGCTTCCCCCGGGCTTTCGCCTCCGCCACGTAGCGGCCCGCGAGATGACGGTTGTTAGGCGGCGTGACGACGGCGTCGAGACCGTCGCAGTGTACACGATCCTCGCCCCCGCCGATGCGCGATAGCGCTCAATCATCGAGATTGCCCGTCCTGCGCAATCGTCAGCAACGGGCGGTGCTCGCGATAGGGCTGGGTTGTCTCGTGGCCACTGCACTTGCAACATGGGCGAGCTGGCCGGTGGGCGACGACCAACGCGCAAGTAACGACAGCACGTCATCTGTGCCTTTGGATCTGCTCGGGAGGTGGGAGCGCGTGAGACCGATGGCAACCCGAGACACACTGTCACTTAAACCTGATGGATCCGCGGTCGGCCTTTTCCCCGGCCTCTTCATTACGTATGGACCGATTATAAGATGGAGGCTGGGAGATTCCGACATGGACTTTGGTATGCTGTGCCTGGGTCCGGCGCACTGGTGGTACTGCGCGGGGTTTCGCGTGCGCGGAGACACACTTTCGCTTGCGGACCAAGATCTTAGCGCGTACATACGCGTGCGTGATGACCGGTCGAACAAAGAGCGGCAGCGCATCCGCCGAGAGGCCGAATTCATCGGAGCGAGTGTCGGCGCCAAGGCTCCACCGTTCGGTGCCGGGCGGACACCATAGTAGCCCAACCCAACGTTCGAATCTGCCGCGGCGGCTGGTCGGCCTCACGGACGCGGCGCGGCCGGGGACGCCGCGCACGTGGACTACCGCAAACAGGGCAGCGCCAGAGGGATAGCCACCCCGCGCGCGTCGCAGACGTGCCTAACACAACGGCTGCTACGCGAAACCCACCCTAGTCCTCCGACCCCGCCCAGAGACGCGGCATCACGCGCATCAACCCGAGCCCACAGATGACGAAGGCGACGAGCCACGCGACTCCCGTCCCTGTTCTCCCATAGAGAAAGCTGCCAACGCCGAACAGCGCGGCGTACACGAAGGTGACGCCGAGCATCCATCCGACCAGGGCCAAGGTGAGCGAGTCGGGCGCGGCGGTGGTGCCACATTGGGCGCGAATGTCTTTCCACCCCGGTCCGGAGGGGCGGATCAACTTGTAGAACGAGACAAGCCGCGCATTGTCGGTCTGTGGCGCGAGATAGGTGACGGTCATCCACACGATGGTCGAGGCAACGATGGTGATGACGAGGGAGACTTCGCTCTGCACGACGAAGCCGTACTTTCTCGCGATGAAGAACCCGAGGGCGAGAACGAACGAACTCACCATCGCCGCGATTTCGCTCCAGGCGTTGATGCGCCACCAGAACCAGCGCAGGATGTAGAGCAGCCCGGTACCGGCACCGATGGAGAGAATGAGGTCGAAGCTTTCCTTTGCAGTGTCGAGCGCGAAGGTGAGCAGGGCGGCGCAGACCATGAGGCCGGCGGTCGTTAGGCGGCCGACCAGCACGTAGTGCTTCTCGGTCTCGCCGGGCTTGAGAAAACGGCGGTAGAAGTCGTGCACCAGGTACGACGTACCCCAATTGAGGTGCGTCTCGATGGTCGAGCGGTACGCCGCCAACATCCCGGCCACCATCGCTCCCAGAAAGCCGGCCGGAAGGAACTTGAGCATGGCGGGATAGGCCATGTCGTGCCCGATGAGCTTGGGGTCGACGTACGGATACGCGCGGGCAATGTCGCTGAGCTGCGGAAAGATGAGGGTCGAGCAGAGCGCCACGATGATCCACGGCCAGGGGCGCAGCGCGTAGTGCATCACGTTGAAGAAGAGCGTGCCCGCCACCGCATCCTTCTCCGTCTTGGAGGCCAGCATCCGTTGCGCGATATAGCTCCCACCTCCCGGCTCGGCGCCGGGATACCAGACCGACCACCACTGGATGGTGATCGGGATGATCATGACCGAGAGAGCCACGTTCCAGTTGTTGCTAAAGTCGGGGAGCAGGTTGAGGCGACTCGCCGGCACCTTCGCAATCAGTCCGGCCAGTCCACCGACCTCGGGCTGCTGGAGGGCAAAGTAGGCGACGGCAAAGGTGCTCGACATCGTGATGAGGAACTGCACCGAGTCGGTAACCAGCACGCCCCATAACCCGGACACCGAGGCGAAAAAGATCGTCATGATCGACGCGAAGAGCAACGTCTGCCACATCGGGAGCCCTAACACAATGTTGCCGATCTTGGCAGCGGCAAGATTGACCGACGCCATGATCACGCAATTGAAGAAGAGCCCGAGATAGAGGGCGCGAAAGCCGCGCACAAAGGTCGCCGCCTTGCCCGAGTACCGAATCTCGTAGAACTCGAGGTCGGTCATCACCCGCGAACGCCGCCAGAGCTTGGCGAAGAAGAAGACGGTCAACATCCCCGTCAGGAGAAACGACCACCAGAGCCAGTTGTCGGCCACACCATTCTCGCGCACCATGTTGGTGACGAGGTTGGGCGTGTCGGTGCTGAAGGTGGTCGCGACCATCGAGATGCCGACCAGCCACCACGGCGCCGCGCGCCCCGACGTGAAGAACTCCTCGGTGCTCGAC
>ENA-ORBV01003534-ORBV01003534.1-microbial-mat-metagenome-genome-assembly--contig:-NODE-3534-length-31150-cov-7.239887_pt1 | contig 31150 bp, 26 predicted proteins | sample MGYA00237777_ERZ505514 | MGnify/ENA primary metagenome ERZ505514 (study PRJEB26160, sample SAMN06269048) | microbial mat metagenome | isolation source: Oligotrophic lake microbial mat | place... | reverse complement strand
AACCGCATCGCCGTTTTGATGCAATGGGCGTATTCCTATTTTTCATATAAACGGAGTGCGCGGCTGATCACCCATCTACCGCCGGAGCCAGTGAACAAAACGACTGGCAACCTCACATGACAATCCAGGAATTTGAATCCGAACTCTGGCTGCCATTGCCAACTGAGGAATTGTTTCCGTGCACACGCTTTATCACAGACAACCTGACACCTCCATGACGAGCCATCACCCCGCTCCCAACCACGGTAAAAATCGGCATTGTTTTAAGCCTTAGTTCCTATCACTAATAAATATGATATGTAACCAGACCAAGAAAATCGCCTCCACGTGTGCTGGGTAAGGCAACATCTGGGTCGATAGTATACCTAGTTGAACAGTTGATAAGCGGGGCTAAAGTTACTTTCTGTGCTAATGTTCATGCTCATGGAGACAAAACCGCTTACGATAAACTTTTATCGCCTGTCCTTGCTTAGCCTTCTAAGTTAAGTCATTGTTTTTCCGTGGCCACTGTGCAATCAACGAAGAAGAAAGTCCCCGAGGCATGGGCTAAACTTGGGATTTTGTCGGATCAAGATTTGATTCATCATTTCCCACGCCGCCACGAAGACCGTTCTCTCTGGTCAGATCCCATCTCGGCAACGGAGGGGGCGACAGTGACGACGCGGGGTAAGATTGTCAGTTCCAAGAATAATCGTTGGCGTGGTGGGAGATCCTCGTTCGAGGCCGTATTTCAACCGCAAGGTATGTTTGAATCCATTACCTTGGTTTGGTATAACATGCCTTTTTTCAAGAATTATTTAAAAGAGGGTAAAGAGTTGATTGCTCATGGCCGCATCATGATTTCGGGCAAGAAGCGCAAGATTATGCACCCTGAAATTGAGGTGATTACGGAGGACATGCACTGCTCCATTCATCTCGATCGGCTCACCCCGATCTATCCCACCACGACGGGCTTGAGTCAACGGGTCATTCGCTCACGTATGCATGCGACGTTAAGCGGCGAAGATTTTTATGTGCAAGAGATGGTGCCGCTACCAGGAAACTTTGTTTCTGCTACGGAGGCCTATCGTGAAATCCATTTCCCCACGACACCCGCCAGTTTAGAGTCCGCCCGTCAACGCTTAGCTTTTGAAGAATTATTTCTTATGCAAATCTTGCTCGCCAAGAGAAGGCAGAACGTTATCTCGGTTCATAAAAAGCGTGGTAAGAAAAAGCGGGATCTTGTTGAGCCTTGGCTCAAGAGTTTATCTTTCCAACCCACGAATGCGCAGAGTCGTGTCTTTGCTGAGTTAGACGAGGATTTGGCACGGGAACGCCCCATGAATCGCTTGCTCCAAGGCGACGTGGGATCGGGAAAAACGCTGGTCGCTTGTCACGCCATGTTGAGAACCTTGGAGTGTGGGATGAATGCCGCTTTGCTGGCTCCCACCGAAACGCTGGCGGAACAACACGCACGTAACTTACGCAAGTTGTTAGAACCCTTTGATGTTTCGGTGCAAGTATGGACAAAAAATCAGAAACCAACTGGTGCAGGTTTATTTACGAAGAACGGCATTATTTTTGTTGGCACACATGCGTTATTTCAAGCAAAGGCCGTGCTCCCAAGTCTCGGGCTTGGCGTGATTGATGAGCAGCATAAGTTCGGGGTTTTACAGCGACGGGCTTTTTTAGCTAAGGGTGAGAATACGGACTTACTCGTCATGACGGCCACGCCCATTCCGCGCACATTGTGCCTAACTCTTTATGGGGATTTAGACGTTTCCGTGCTGGATGAAATGCCGCCGGGACGAAAGGAAATCAAAACCGTTTTAAGATCTGCGGAGGAGCTGTCTAAGGTTTGGGCCTATATAAAAAAAGAGATTCAAAAAGATCGGCAGGCCTATGTCGTTTATCCCGTTTTGGAGGAATCGGAAAAGCTTGATTTAAAATCGGTCAAGGTGGCTTTTAAGGAAATGCAGGGAATTTTCGGAGAAAAAGAAGTAGTTATGCTTCACGGAAAAATGGACCCTGAAGAAAAAATGTTGCAGATGGCGGAGTTTCGTACTGGTCGTAAGCATGTCATGGTGGCGACGTCTGTCATTGAAGTGGGGGTGGATGTGCCGACAGCAACCATGATGGTGATCGAACATGCGGAGCGCTTTGGCTTAGCCCAATTACATCAACTAAGAGGCAGAGTGGGACGTAGTGATTTACAGTCTTATTGCGTTTTAGTGGGGGAGCCGAAGGGAGAAGAAAGCTGGAAGCGTCTGAAAATAATGGAGGAGACTCAGGACGGGTTTCGTTTAGCAGAAGAGGATTTAAAAATCCGTGGACCAGGCAATATTTTAGGTGCGGAGCAGAGTGGCTTGCCGCCTTTGCGTGTTGCTAATTTAGGACGGGATATGTTGCTTTTAAGTGAAGCACGTAAGGCAGCGTCGGAGTTAATGGAACGGGAACCGGAGTTAGAAAATTATCCAGCGTTACGGGAGAGATTAAAAACGTATGAAGTTTTCGCTGGTCACCAGACGGCGAATTAAGGGAGCCTACATATTAAAGTCAGGGAGGTGTTCAGGCTTAGTGTAGTTGATGAGTTCTAATTTTGGGATATTGGTATCGGCATCGTAGCGGAGAGTTCCTATTACTTCCAACCAACTACCATCGTCTTTTAAATCGGTTTGGCCATGGACGTTGAGCGTAACGGTGCGGCCGTCTGCGGCGCAACAAAAGATGAGGAGGCGCGCTAGCTTGAATTGAGTCGGATTCTCGGATAGCCACTGGCCGAAGATGACGACTTGGTGGCCATCGTAGAGTTCACGTAGTTGCTTATCTTGACTGAGATAAATAAGTTCTAAAAGATCTAGGCTGACAGGCTGATCTTTCGGCGTGGTCTCTGCTTGTTCTTTAAGGAGGCGATAAAGCTCGCCAGGTTTACCTGGGAGAAAGCGTTTTAAAGCTCCAGGGCTAAGAAGAGCAGAGCTGGTGCGTTGGCGGAGAAAATTTGTTGAGATAAAATCATCGGGCAGGTGGAGGTAGGCGAAAAAGGGTAGGAGAAGTAAGAGAGCTCGGCCTCCTAGCGCAGCAAGGGAGGGGCTGGCAGAAGTCGTCTCGGGGGGATCGAAGAGTAAGGGGAAGCTGATGGCGATGAAGATGAGAATGAGAGCAAAGCCGAAAGTGAAGGGGTGGTAGGTGGGGTTTTGAATTTGGGCAAGTTGACCGGAGAGATAGAGCCGCAGCAGGACACAACCCCAAGCACCGAAGCAGAGGGGGATGAGGAAATAGCGCAGCCGTAAAAGATAGTTAGGATGGGGAGAGGTCATTTAACGCTGCGTGCTCCAGTAAATGGCGTTTAAGTAATCAGCAGGGATAACGCTTAAGGCCAAAGCTAAAAGAAAAACGCTCACAAGTGTTAGTATGGTTAGAAGCACAATGGCGCGGCGCTGAAAAAAGCTGTGGTAGATAACAATTAATTTCAGATCCAGCACAGGTCCAATCCAGAGGAACGCAAAGGTAGCGGCTAGGGATACGTTAACGTAGGACTTGGCGACAAAGGCATCAGCGGAGCTACAAACACTGCTTAAAATAGCTGCTAGCATCATAAGGGGAATACCCAGAAGACCCGTGCCCGTTTGGTTTAAAAAGGTGGAGCCCATGGTTTGAACCGTGGCAGCGATGAGAGCCCCAAAAATATAAAAGAGGGAGACATTTAAGAAATCGACTAACGTGATTTGTACGGCATTGGCAAGGCGTGGAAAGCGGGCTTGGAGCCAGCTTGCGGCAATGACCGGGCTCTGGGTCAGGTGTTCATTAGTAGGTGTGGTGGCGAGCACTTCGGGTCTAAGCACCCATGTTCTACCCATGCGGTGAAGGCTAAGGGCGAGGATGAGGGCGATAAGGATGGCTCCGATTAAACGAAGACAGATGGCAGTGATAGGATCTTCAAAGGAAAAGGCCAGCCACGTGCTGCTGAGTGCTATGGGGTTAATGGCAGGACCCGCAAATAAATAGGCTAGGCCGGCACTGAGGGGCAGTCCCTTCCTCGTTAAGCGGCGCACAAGAGGCAAGCCAATGCATTCGCACGAGGGGAAGACTAGCCCTGCACAAAGTCCAAGGCAGGCTGATTTCAAAGGGTGACGAGGCATCCAAGCGATTAGTTTTTCAATCGGTAAGAAAGAGGACACTAAACCGCTGATAAGGGCTCCAAGAAAGAGGAAGGGGAGACCTTGAATAAAGAGGCTGGTAAAGATCAGGGTGATTTCTGGGAGGTGGGGCAGCATGGCGATGGAATTTTAGTTCTCAGGTGAAGTGCTCTAGCATACGATGAATCCTCATGAAGTCTGCCCACCGCGTCAAGCTTGTCCTGCTAGTATCTCTAGTGTTGGGTTTGTTTTGGTCTTGGATCAATGGTTATTTTCAGGTGAAGCCTGAGGTGGGAACTTGGGTGGAATGGCCTGACTATGTGGAGCGGCATTTGGCGCAGGTCTTAGTAGTGGAAGACCATTTTGTTTACCCTATTCTTCCGCCGAAGGCTGAGGGAGCTTATTTGGAAAAGTCTTTTGGGGAAAAGGGCAGCACGGGCGAAATCTGGAAATTAGAGCCGACAGTAAATCAGAAGGAAACAGAGATTGTAGCGATCGGCGATGGCTTAGTTTTGATGGCGGAGAATTGGGGAGCGGAAATGAATGGTGTGGTTATTATTCTTCATGAAGTGGCTGGCTCGCCACCGTATTTTGTCGAGTCGATGTGTGCGGGGTTAGACACCATAGAGGTTTCGCCTGGCCAGATGGTGAAAAGGGGTGAGAGGTTAGGAGTTATCGAGAATGCGCGGGAATATGGATTGCAATTGGAGATACGCAGCACACTGGGAATGGGCTTAGGGCCAGGTGAGGCAGAAAATTTAGCGGGCTGGTTGAAGCCCAGTGAATTTCTTAAAAAGTATAGCCAGTAATTCAGGCCGCACTAAGGTTAGCCTTTTAGACGTTTTGAACAGGCACCTGTGCTGGCTAGCTCTTCACAATTTCCTTCAATGCGTAGTTTCACCATGCCAGGCTTGAAACCAAGATTCTTTGCTAGAACGCTTTCGCGCACGTCTAAGCAGTGATCTTCAAACTCAATAATCTTTTGGCAGTCGATGCAGATAAGATGATTATGATTGGGGTGAGTGGCGTAGTTGGGATCGTAAACTTGTTGATCTCGCCCCAAATCCAGTTCGCGCAGGAGACCAGTCCGGACAAGTACAGGTAGGGTGCGGTAAACGGTAGCCCGGGAGACAGAGGGGTCAATCTTGCGGGAGGTATCTAAAAGTTCTTCAGCGGTGTAATGGTCAGTCGTTCCAAAAGCCGCTTCGACAATGGCGCGCCTTTGATTGGTGATGCGCATACCATTAGACTCCATGTAGGCTAAAATCTTTTCTTTAACAGACTCAGGGCCTTTTTCACTCATGGGCAAAGTTTAGATGGATTTCATAATGATGACAAGAGTTGTTCAGACCTTTTTTTCTGGCATTGGCTCTTTGAGATTTTTCAGGAAACGCTTTAACGCAGGTGAGAGCACACGCCCGCTTTTGTAAAGTATACCTAGGGGGCGGCTGTAGGGTTTACCTTTAAATTCGATAGCGCAGAGGCTGCCGCCCTTAGTTTCTTGTTCGATGGTGGCGCGTGGCACAATCGATATGCCCGCATCGATTTCCACGGCGCGCTTCACTGTTTCAATGTTATCAAATTCCATGACAGGTTTAGTATCTAGCCCGGTGTCGCGAAACATCTTATCAACGGCTCGGCGGGTGGGAATGTCGGGCTCGAATCCGATGAATTTAAAGCCTGCTAAATCCTTAATTTCAATATCCTGTCGATTAGCAAGGGGATGTGTCGGTGTACAAATCACGACGAGTTGATCTTTTTTAAAGAGTTCGCATTTGATATTTTTTTTCTGGATAGGGAAGGCGACTAAGCCTAGGTCACAAGTTCCCGACTGGATGTCTTCATAAACCTGATTGGAGCGGCGGTATTCTACATGCACGTTAACTTCAGGAAATTCCTTTAGAAATCTTTTCAAGTAGGGAGGAAGTTCATGTAGGCCGATACTATAGACTGTGGCAACTCGAATGGTTCCAGAAATAATGTTACGCATCTCGTTGAACTGGTGTTGGAGAGAGTCGAAATGGGTGATGATTTCTTTACTGGTCTCGTAGAGCATGTCTCCTTCACGGGTCAAGGCGAAGCGTTTACTGCTGCGCTCAATGAGTGGAATTTTAAAGCGCACTTCAATGCTGCGGATTTGTTGGCTAACAGCAGACTGGGTAATATTGTTCATCTGGGCTGCTTTACTGAAGCTTTGGGATTCAACTAAGTCACGAAATACGCGGAATGAGTCAATTTGCATAAACTTAATATAAGTAGAACTAATTAAATTGCAAGATATCTATAATAAAAGCATTAATTTGGTTGGCATTTTTTTAGGAGTTATTGACATCAAATTGTAACAAGGGATGTCTTGCTATTGGTTTTTAGTCACACTAAATAGATCACATGTTTACCAACGCTAAGATTCTGATTATTGATGATGAACCAGACGTGTCGGATATGCTCGCCATGAGTTTAAAAGCAGCGGGTTATAAAGTAAGTTCGGCTGAGAATGGGGAATTGGGACTAGCAAAGGCGAAGGCTGAACTGCCCTCTTTAATCATTTTAGATCTTATGTTACCTAAAATTTCTGGGATTGAAGTTTGCAAGTTTCTAAAGAGAGAATCAAGCACCGCGGGCATACCGATCATCATGCTTACGGCTAAGTCGGAAGAGTTAGATCGAATTGTGGGACTTGAGCTAGGAGCAGATGATTACGTGACCAAACCTTTCAGTCCGCGCGAACTTTCATTACGGATTCAATCTGTTTTACGACGCACTAAAACATCGGAAGTTAAAGCAGAAAAGTTAGTCATTGGAGAGTTGAGCTTAGACCACGGAAGACATGAGGTTTTGGCAAACGGACAGAGTATCGAGTTGACAGCTACGGAGTTTAAATTACTAGCTATCTTGATGGAAAGACGTGGCCGCGTGCAAAGTCGTGACCGGCTGCTCAATGATGTGTGGGGTTACGAGAGCGTGATCGACACGCGCACGGTGGATACACATATCCGTCGCTTGCGTGAAAAGTTGACGAATCTGGCTGATTATATAGAAACGGTCCGCGGAGTAGGCTATCGTATCCTCGATCAAAACAGTGGGTCGCGGTAAATCAAGATTGAGCATCTAGAAAAGCTCCCCATAATGTGAATTCGCACTTATGGAAATTATTATTTATCTCTTACTTTTAATTGTAGTTCTAGGCATAGCGTATCGCGCTTATTACCTACAGGTTATTCGTCCCCTACGACGCGTGGTTGAGCATGTTGAAGCTCTGGCGGCAGGTAAATCTAGTAGCGGGTATATCGCAACAGGTATTGCGCCTTTGCAAAAACTAGTGCGGGACACACTGCTCATAGATCAACGTTTGCAACAACTCAGTTCCATTGCGCGCGTGGAGGAATTTAGTCTTAAAACTATTTTAGCCAGTATGGTTGAAGGAGTGATCGTGACGGACACGCATCGAGTCATCCAAGTGGCGAATCGTGCCTTCAGTCAGATGTTTCATCTGACCCAAGATCCGGTGAAGCGGCCTTTGATGGATGTGGTGCTACAGGCAGATATTAAGCTCATCATTGATAAAACCTTAAGCACTCTTAAAGACCACACGGGAGAGGTAGTGCTAGAGGATTTACGTGGTGAGCAATCACGCCGTATTTTTCAAGTCAGTGCCTCTCCCTTGGGTGAGGCTAGCCAAGGCTTCAACGGCGTCGTCGTGGTTTTTCATGATATCTCTCGAATTAAGCAGTTAGAAGAGTTGCGCCGCGAGTTCGTGACAAATGTTTCACATGAACTGAGAACTCCTCTGGCGATATTTCATGGTTATCTTGAAACAATCTTAGGTAACGAAGAACTCTCCAGCGAAGAAATGCAGCGGGTTTTAAAAGTTATGAAGCGGCACTCTGATCGGCTGCACGAATTGGTGGTAGATCTGCTCACTCTTTCCCGATTAGAGTCGGGTCAAATCAGGCTGGAACCGGTAGCGCTTAACGTTCTGGGCTTATTGAAGAGATTGCAGGATGACTGGTCTTTATTACTTAAAAATAAAAAATGCGTAATGCTGATTAACTGCTCAGCTGATCTGCCCGTGATCGAAGCGGATGCCTTACGTATCGATCAAGTTTTCTACAATTTACTGGAAAACGCTTTAAAATATTCGGATGAAGGTAAAACTATAGAAGTCGGAAGCGTCTATCTTCCTGAAGCTGCGCATATAGATTTCTATGTAAAAGATTACGGAACGGGTATTCCAAGTGACAAGATAGGAAATATATTCCAACGCTTCTACCGAGTAGATCGTGCTCGTTCACGGGATAAAGGTGGCACAGGTCTGGGCTTAGCCATTGTGAAGCATATCGTGCAACTCCACGGGGGTAAGGTCTGGGCAGAGAGCTCTTTAGGTAAGGGAACCACCGTCTGGTTCCGCTTACCTATTTCGCTCGATTCAACTCCTCTAGAATCTCAGGATCTCGCACATCCACCCAATTCCCCTTAATCTCATAGCCCTTGATTTTAAGGCCATCGGCGGCCATAGCAGATAGAGCGTCCGTCAATTCAAACTCTCCTCGTGGGGACTTTTCTAAGCGTGCCGTGTAGTTGAATAATTTAGGAGTGAAGCCATAAATGCCAGCATTATACCAAGGAGAGCTGACGGTTCCAGGTGCAGCCTTCTCGATAATACACTCCAAAATAAATTCTTGATCAAATACCACCGCTCCGCCATGGCTCACGTTTTCTCCGCGTTTCACACTGATCACTCCATCGGAATCAAAGGCGGTGATTAAACCCGCAAAAAGTTGCGGTTGCATAAGAATATCGCCATAAATCAGAATGAACGAATCAGCACCAATCCATGACTGTGCTAGATCGGGAGCTTTGCCCGTCCCATCTGCTACCTCTTGACGTCCATAAGTGATGGCAACGTCCCATTTGGTACCATCCAAGAAATAATCCTCAATGACTTCAGCGCAATGGCCTGTAATGATAAAAAAATCCTTAATTCCCGCATAATCCCGCAAACTCGTAACGATGTGTTCTAGGACTGGCTTCCCCTCTACTCGCACCATTGGTTTAGGTAAATCTTTTGTTAACTCACCCATCCTCTTTCCCTTGCCAGCCGCCAGAATTATTGCTTTCATTTTATGTCATCTTACTCGAATTCAACAACTGACAAGGAATTAATATGCCCATCCATAACAGCGTTTTAGACACAATCGGAAAAACACCTCTCATTAAACTCAACCGCGTCACCGATGGTGCCGAAGCTACGATCGCTCTAAAATGCGAATTTTTTAATCCACTTGGCAGTGTTAAAGACCGCATCGGGGCGGCCATGATCGAGGATGCAGAAAAATCTGGCATCCTCACAAAAGGCACCACCATCATTGAACCAACCTCTGGTAACACGGGAATAGCCCTAGCCTTTGTGGCCGCAGCTAAAGGATACAAACTTATTCTAACCATGCCTGAGAGCATGAGTTTAGAACGCCGTACCCTATTAGCCATGTTGGGGGCACAACTTATCCTGACGCCAGCCGCAGAAGGTATGAAGGGAGCTATCGCCCGGGCTGAACTTTTACAAAAAGAAACGCCCAATTCATGGATACCTCAGCAATTTAAAAACCCGGCAAACCCCGCCATTCACCAAAAAACTACAGCAGAAGAGATTTGGAATGACACCGACGGAAAAATCGACTTCTTTATTTCCGCAGTTGGCACAGGTGGGACTATTTCTGGAGTTAGTGAAGTGATTAAAGCTCGTAAACCGAGCTTAATTACCATCGCCGTAGAGCCCAAAGATTCTCCCGTCATTACTCAGACTAGAAATGGCGAACCCGTTAAACCTGGTCCGCACAAAATTCAAGGAACCGGTGCGGGTTTCGTGCCTGACAACTTACATTTAAACATCGTCGATGAAGTCATCACCGTGACGAATGAAGAGTCGATAGAAATGGCACGTCGCATTTGTAAAGAAGAAGGCTTACTTGTCGGCATTTCTACGGGCGCCAACGTCGCCGCTGCCATAAAAGTAGCCAATCGTCCTGAGAATAAAGGTAAGCTCATCGTCACCATCGGCTGTAGCACGGGTGAGCGCTACCTGAGCACGGCTTTAGCGGAAGAAGCACGCAAGCAAGTGGGCGGGTAAACTTGCTTAAGGTGGCAAACTTCTAGCCCACTTTTTTGTATAGGTTTCAAGCGTCGCCCATAATGGGCAAACACTCTTTGTATGAACACAAAACACCCTACCAAGCGAACTCGGTAGGGTGTTTGCTTCTAAGTCTTGTTGTTTATTTACTTAGAGGCTCTGTAGAACTTCCTTGATCGCTTGAAAATTAGGGAGGTCTTTCGGAGTAGGCGTTTGTTCGCTGTATTTCACGATTCCTTCTTTATCAATGACAAAGGCCGCACGGGCGGAGGTGGCACCGAAGCCAGCTAGGTCAGGCAGAAGGACGCCGTAAGCTTCTGCCGTTTTCTTGTTCAGATCACTGAGAAGGGGGACGGTAATTTTTTCTTTTTCAGCCCAAGCATCTTGGGTGAAGGGGCTGTCAACACTGATACCATAAATGGCGGCGTTGAGCCCAGTATAGCCAGAGAGGCCTTGACTTACGTCACACATTTCTTGAGTGCAAACTCCCGTGAAGGCGAGCGGAAAGAAAAGGAGGACAGTGTTCTGTTTACCGGAATTATCACTTAATTTGATATCGGTTATGTTGTCGCCTTTTTTGCTTTTAAGGTTGAATTCGGGTGCTTTGGTTCCTACTGCGATTGCCATAATGTTAATTTCTCCAATGAGGGGTTGTGGAAAGATGAAGGATAATTTTAGTTTGTCAAATGAGCGGGGTTACCAAGTTAGAAGATTGAAATCTTAAAACTCGGTTTCACCTCTCATATTCAGCCAACTGCTGGTGTTTCAGATGGAGTAGACATTTCTTTTAGAGCCGCTTTACGGGAAAGCTTGATGCGGCCTTTTTCGTCCACGCCCACGCATTTCACCCAGATTTCCTCGCCTGCTTTGACGACGTCTTCAGTGCGATTGACGCGAGCGTCAGAAAGTTCCGAGATATGGACGAGTCCGTCTTGGCCAGGGAAGACTTCAACAAAGGCGCCGAAATCTTTAATGGAGACAACTTTACCACGATAAAGCTTACCTACTTCAATTTGACCCGTCATGCCTTCGATAATTTCAAGTGCGCGCTTCATGCCTTCAGGGTTATTGCAATAGATGCGGACGGTGCCGTCATCATCAATGTTAATTTCCGTGCCAGTTTCAGCGGTGATGCCCTTGATGTTTTTACCGCCAGGTCCGATCAACATGCCGATTTTATCAGGGTTAATTTTTACGACTTCGATCCGAGGAGCGTGCTTAGATACATCACTACGATGTTCCGAGATGACGCTTTGCATGAAGTCGAGGATTTTATAACGAGCTTCCGTGGCTTGCAGAACAGCGCGTTGAAGAAGTTCCAAAGGAACGCCCGCAAGTTTAAGATCGAGTTGGAATCCTGTAATCCCGGCGCGAGTTCCGCAAAGTTTAAAATCCATGTCGCCGAAGTGATCTTCCGATCCAAGGATGTCGGTTAAGAGAAGATGACGGTTAATGGTTTTGTTATCTGCTGCAAAATCGCAGACGAGGCCGACGGAGATACCAGCCACGGGAGCTTTAATCGGCACGCCTGCATCCATCAGGGAAAGGCATCCGCCGCAAACACTGGCCATGGAGGTGGAACCGTTAGATTCCATGATTTCGGCGGTGATCCGGACGGCATAAGGGAATTTATCTTCCGCAGGAATGACGGCTAAGAGGGAACGTTCAGCAAGGGCGCCGTGACCGATCTCACGGCGATTCTGTCCACCGAAACGGCCCGTTTCCCCGACACTGAAGGGGGGGAAGTTATAATGGAGCATGAAGCGCTTTGTTTCTGCGCCGCCCGTGTAGGCGTCAATAATTTGCGCTTCATCAATGGGAGCTAAGGTCGTGATGCAGAGGCCTTGCGTTTCACCGCGGGAGAAGATGGCGGAGCCGTGGACACGTGGTAGGACAGAAGTTTCACCAGTCAAAGGACGGAGCTCATCGATTCCGCGACCATCGCAACGCTTTTGCTTGTCTAGCATGCTCAGGCGGAAGGCTTTCTTTTGTAGGTAATCAAAGGCTTGGCTGATCTCGAAGCCAGAAGCGGTGGGATATTTTTCAAGGATTTTAGCTTTAACTTCGTCCTTTAAGGCGCCGACCGCTTTATGGCGTTCGATTTTGCTGGGGCGATAGAGGGCGTCTTCAATGCGGGAACCAGCGACGGAGTAGGCGATTTCCATCAGCTCGTCTTTGACCAGCATGAGGGGAACTTCGCGCTTGGGTTTATTAACGTGGGAGGCCAATTCTTTTTGGGCTTTGACCAGAACGAGAACCTGTTCTTGGGCAAAGGCGAGGGAAGCGTTGAAATCCGCTTCAGGGATTTCTAGGCCACTGCCTTCGATCATGACGGGTTCGGTTTCTGTGCCGACGTAAACGAGGTCGAGGTCGCTGCGGAGGAGTTGATCGTGGGTGGGGTTGGCAATGAACTGGCCGTTCACACGGGCAACGCGCACGGCACCGACGGGGCCGGCGAAAGGAATGTCAGAGACCATGAGTGCGGCGGAGGCACCGTTAATGGCAAGGATGTCTGGGTCGTTGACGCCGTCTGCGGAGAGCAGGAGAGCGATGACTTGGGTATCATAAAGATAGCCTTTGGGGAAGAGAGGGCGCAAGGGGCGATCGGTCATACGGCAGGTGAGAATTTCCTTTTCACTGGGGCGACCTTCGCGCTTGAAGTAACCACCGGGGAAACGTCCAACGGCAGCGGCTTTTTCTTTATACTCAACGGTGAGGGGAAAGAAGTCTTGGCCTTCTTTAATCGTGGTGGCGGAGACAGCGGTGACGAGCACGATGGTTTCGCCGAGGCTGACCGTGACGGCACCGTCAGCGAGACGCGCCATTTTACCGGTTTCAAAAACGATTTCTTGGGCGCCGACGTGAGCTGCGACGCGAATGGGGGAAGTTGACATAATTTCTGGGTCTTTCGATTGGTTTTAGTTTAAGAGATAAGTGGTTAGCTTGATGGAGAAAACCACTGGTTTTGTGTTAGCCAATCTTCCAGAGCCTGGTGGGTCAGAGGACACGACAACGCACTGAGAGCAAAGCGTTGTTGTGTCTCCTGGACTTTTTTGGGCTCCTTTAGGGGAAGAGTAACTTATTTTCTGACGTTGAGTTTCTTGATAAGAGCCTCGTAACGTGGGCGGTCCGTGCGAGTGATGTAATCAAGAAGTTTACGCCGTTTGCTGACCATGATGATCAAGCCACGGCGTGAAGAATGGTCTTTAGAAGATTTCTTTAAATGCTCAGTGAGCAAATTGATACGTGTGGTGAGGATAGCAACTTGGACATCGGCAGAACCAGTGTCTTTATCATTGCGCTTATTGTCCGAGATAACACTCGCTTTGTCGTAGATAGCCATATATGAACTGAATAGAGTGCCAATGTGCGCCAAAGCGTCAACTAGAAAACTTAAGAAAAAATCTTTGCGGGTGAGAGCGCACCAGAAGAAATGAGTGCGTGTCTAGAGATAGGGATACTTTAAAAATCAGAGTCTTCTTCCATGAAGCAACTCGGAGGCGAGGGGATCACTTTAAAAAGTTTTGTTTGTTGTGAAAATCCATCAATAGTGTAGCTAAATTCTTAAAACTGCTCAATCTTAAGTTGTAAGGTAAATCTAGACATAGGAGCGGCTAAAAGAACTAGCAGATAAAAATAAAGTGCTAAAGAAAATTCAAAACATGAAAAACCTGTGATATAATTTACTTAATACAAGTGCTTTAGCGACAATCCCCAAAGCAATTAACATTTGTTTCACCATGACTTATTTCGGGTTTCATGCGGTCTTTATTCTTCCATTTATTGGCGTATTGGCATACTTGGTTCTGGCTGGCCCACGCCGGGCTTGGCCACGTCCCTTCCTAGGATTAGCGCTATTAGTTGGGGTGGCCGTGGTTTACACCACCCCGTGGGATAACTATCTCGTGGCACGCGGCGTGTGGGGTTACGATCCAAGCGGTGTGGTGCAGGAGTGGACTCTAGGGGTAGTGCCCTTGGAGGAGTATGTTTTTTTTGTGCTACAACCGATTATGACGTGGCTAAGCGTGCTCTATTTTGGGGCGCATCAACTAGTGGCGGAAACATATGGTAGTGTCCCGAGGGTGCGAACTTGGCGGGCGCGAGTGGTTGGTATGGGTGTGGCGTTAGGGATGGCCGCCTTGGGGGTATTTGCCCTGTTGGTGGATATGAGAGGACTTTATTTTGGGTTGATTTTGACGTGGGCTGCTCCGGTGATTGGATTTCATTGGTTTTACGGCGGGGATTATTTGTGGACACAGCGCCGTTGGTTGGGACGAGCCATACTCCTGCCGACGATCTATCTTTGGGTAGTAGATAGGATCGCCTTAGAATGGGGCATCTGGCACATATCGCCAGAATACTCCACGGGATGGCACCTGCTGGGCTTACCAGTGGAGGAGGCCTTCTTTTTCTTGGTTACAAATTTCTTTGTGGCACAGGGGCTTCTGCTCTATTTCGACTACTTGGAGAAGCGGCGGGCACTTGGGGTAAGACAACCTTGAACCTTCAGAAAATGGCGGCAGAGACGAGTTGGTGGCAAGGTGCCCTGCTCCTTGCAGTCCTTGGCCTGAGCCTGCACTTACTGCCGGCCTACTTACCCGAGTTTTCTCAGGGCTTGGCTGGGGTCTGGTTCTTGCCTTGGGCGGTAAGCCTCTTATGGTGGGGGCTGCCACACGGAGCGGTCGATCATACCATCGGTGCAAAGTTACTGGATGCACAACATCCGCAAAGATGGGTGTGGCCGGTGGCGGGGGTCTATTTTTTCATTATGCTGCTGATGGTCGGCCTGTGGTGGTGGCAACCTGTGATTGCCTTTATGGCGTTTATAGGTGTAACGTGGATTCACTGGGGCTGCGGCGATCTCTGGTGGTCGTGGATTCGTGAACCAGAAAGTTTTCCAACCTTAGGGTCTAAACTGAGCTTCGTGCTGTGGCGAGGTGGGTTGCCCATGCTGGTGCCGTTGGTGGTGGATCCAGCAAGCTATCGGATGACGGCGGAGGCTGCAACTCAATGGTTAAACTCAGGAACAATCACGCAGGAGTGGACGTGGCTAGAAACGCCCGTGGTGCGCATGATAGCTCTCGTCTTAGTGGTGGCACTGGGGCTGATCACGTGGGCTTTAGCTCCAAGCGGCCGCAAATCTGGACTGAATCAAATGGAGGGTCTTGCTCTCCTCGCTTTTTTTTTGGCTTGGCCAGCGCTCCCTGCAGTTGGGCTTTATTTCACGGTCTGGCACGGGTGGCGTCATGTGCAACGTTTGCAAGGTCGCGGGCCTGCTCCGACCACGTTTAGCCGACAAACGATGCGCCAGTTTATGGTAGAAGCAGCACCGATGACGCTGCTGAGTATCTTGATTTTGTTAGGTCTTGCGGCGATGGTTCCCAGCACCGCCCAACCTCTAACGCTCCTAGGAATTTATTTGATGCTAATTTCATCCCTCACAGTGCCGCACTTGATCGTAGTAACGTGGATGGATAAAAGCGATGGTCTTTGGGGAAAAAATAGTATACCTGTAGACAAAGGTTGAGAATGCTTTACTGTATCCAAAGTTTACGAAACTTAACCTAAAGGAACTAAATTATGCCCGACCTATCTGTAGGACAATATCAACTTGTCTATAACCTCCTATCATTAACGATTGCTGCATTTTTTGCTTCCTTCGTATTTTATGTTCTAACGCGTAATGATATTGCGCCAAGGTATCGTGGATCAATCATAGCGTCGGCTTTGGTTGTCTTCATTGCGGGATATCACTACGTGCGCATTTTCGGCAGTTGGGAAGCCGCTTATGCTCTAGACCCAGTTCTGCAGATCTATCGCGCCACGGGGATTCCGTTTAATGACGGCTACCGGTATGTTGACTGGCTATTAACCGTTCCCTTACTTTTGGTGGAGCTCGTTATAGTTTTAAGTCTCGCCAAAAAAGACACAAGTCTGCTTTTAGCAAAAATGATCATTGCCTCTGTCTTAATGATTGGTCTTGGCTACCTCGGCGAAATCGACCGGACAAGCTCCAGCGTTTTCTCCAATAGAGGCTTCTGGGGTTTACTGAGTTCCATCCCTTTTGCTTACATTCTGTTTGTCTTACTAAAAGAGATTCGTGCCTCCATGGCACGTTCTAAACCCGAGATTGCGGTCCTCCTAAGAAATGCGGGTTTACTTACTCTTTTCACTTGGGGCTTTTATCCTATTGCGTTTATGGCACCTTTCTTTGGTCTATCGGGCTCCAATGCCGAAGTCTTCCTCCAATCTGGCTACAGCATCGCCGACATGGCTGCTAAGGCAGGCTATGGTTTGATTATTTATAACATCGCCCGCCTGCGCACAGAAGAGCTGCAAAAAGGCTCTGTCTAAGAGGCCTGGTGGAGGGGGCTTCATATTAAGCCCCCTCTCCATAGGCTGGGAATAAAATGACCAATGATCGAGGTGTGTGAGACAGCCTCTGGCTTGCGAACTTGGCTGTATCGGTAAAGTACTTACCCTACCAGGCTCCTAAAGTTCACCAAAACTTAAACTTTAACACTTAAGAAAAAATCTTTGCGGGTGAAAGCGCATCAGAAGAAATGAGTGCGTGTCTATAGATGGGGATACTTTGAAAATCAGAATGTTCTTCCATGAAGCAACTCGGAGGCGAGGGGATCACTTTAAAAAGTCTTGCTAGTGCTGAAAATCCGTTTTAGAACTCAATTATTCAGCCTCCCTTCATGAACTTCCAAGTCTCATCTTCCCTTGAATACCAAGTTTTAGGGCCGTCCACCATGTTCTTTAGCATTCGGGCGCGGGCCATGGGTCTGCAGACTCCGATCCAAGAAAGCTTCATTCTTTCCAACGGCATGTCAAGCGAGTTGATTGTCACCCAGCCTGATATGAACTGCTTTGACCGCGTGGTCGTTTCTGGCGGCACGCATCTTCGGGTCGATTACAAAGCAGACGTGACTACTTTCAGTCGCCAGATTAGTCCTGATGAGCTGCGCAAATTCAGTCCAGCGCAGCTTGATCCCCGCGTCCTACCCTACGTTTTTTCTAGTCGCTACTGCGAGTCTGATCGGCTAGGTCGTTTCGCCCGCCAGAAGTTCGGCAACCTCAACCCTGGCTACGATCAAGTCCTCGCTATTGACGACTGGATTTTCGCCAACGTCGAATATCTTCCTGGAGTGACCGATTCCGAGGTCTCCGCCTTCGACACCGTCACCATGCAAGCTGGGGTGTGCCGGGATTTTAGTCATCTTGCCATCGCCCTTTGCCGTGCTCTGAACATCCCCGCCCGTTATTTAAGTGCTTATGCGTATAACCTCATCCCGCAGGACTTCCACGCCTGCTTTGAGGCCTACATCGGCGGAGCATGGATCGTCTTCGACCCCACCCGCTTAGCCGCGCTAAATGGTTTGGTGCGAATCGGCAGCGGGCGGGATGCTGCGGATGTTTCCGTCTGCACCATCTTCGGCCCCATACAATTCCTCGGGAAAACCGTCACATGCCAATGCACCGACCCCAATTTCCAACCGCTCACCCGAGCCCAACAGGAAAGCACTGCCGTAACGCTAGACCAGCCCGCAACATTCTGATCTAGCCCAATAGCGCAACTATCCTCTGGGTGCGCCAGTCCAAAAAATTTTCAGATGAGACGCCATATCCTCCACGAAACCGTCTACCGCTACCACCAACCGGTCACCTTTGGTACCCATCGCCTCGTCATTCGCCCGCGCGAGGGGCACGATGTCCAAGTCGAATCCCTCTCCCTCGGTATCAGGCCGGCTCATCGCATCTCTTGGCAACGAGACGTATTCGGCAACTCCATTGCGTGGGTCGATTTTCTTGAACCGTCTAAGGAATTGTCTATTCGAGTCGAGACCATCCTACGCCATGGCTCGCCGATTAGTGTGCCCAATCCTGCCGCCAAGCCCACCAGTCCGTATCCCGTAACCTATCCTGAAATGGAACTCCCCGTGCTTCAAGGTTACCTCCAGTCCGTTTACCCTGCGGAGAGGAAGGAACTCGAAACGTGGGTGCGCTTGCAAGCTTTTATGGCCAAACCCACTGATGCCATTGCCTTGGCCACTGGTTTAAACGATTGGATTCATCGCCACATCCAATACCGTCGGAGGGAAGAGCGCGGCGTCCAATCACCTCTTGAAACTTTGCGCCAATCCTCCGGCTCCTGCCGCGACATGGCTACCCTGATGATGGAGGCCGCCCGTCCCTTGGGCTTGGCCGTGCGTTTTGCCAGTGGTTATTTGGATTGCGCCGCCTCTGCCGCTGGCCGAGCCTCCACCCACGCTTGGATTGAGATTTATCACCCCGATTGGGGCTGGTGCGGCTACGACCCCACCTTAAACGAACCGACCTCGCAAAAACACATCGTCACTGGAGTGAGCTCCCACCCCCGTGGTGTCATGCCCGTCAGCGGCACCTACCATGGCGGCTCCCAATTTTATGGCGGAATGGAAGTGACCGTGCGTTTGACTCCTGCTTGAGAGAATACTGAGCAGTAAGTGGTTCGTTAAACACGCATTGCGAGGCCACACCTTTTGGTGTCAGCAACTGTCTTGCAATGCTCTCATAGAATAGGATTGCCTGTCAGGTCGTTTCATTTACTTTGATTCACTGCTTAAGTTCTGTCGTACAGGAGAGTAAGCACTTTTATTATAAAATTATGGAAACTATGTTACGTGAATTTGGGGTGCCTATTTCTTTAGTAGCATCGTTGTTAGGTTTAGCTTTTGCGGGGGGCTTGATTGCTTGGATTTTTCGCCAATCTCCTGGAAACGATAAGATGCAGGAGATTGCCTTAGCCATTCAACAAGGCGCTAAAGCTTACCTCAATCGCCAAGTAATTACCATCAGCGTGATTTCCGTTGGGCTCTTCATTCTACTCTGGTTTCTGAGAGATGGTTGGGCCGTGAGCGTCGGCTTTTTAGTCGGTGCAGCTTTTAGCTTGTTAGCGGGTTATTTAGGGATGCGGATTGCTGTTTTAGCGAATGTTCGCACGGCCTTTGCCGCCAGTATCAGTCGCACGAAGGCTCTCCGGGTCGCTTTCAATGGGGGTGCGGTCACGGGCATGCTCGTGGTTGGATTAGCTTTATTAAGTGTCGGCGTTTTCTATTTATTCGTATCTCAGTATATGGGAATGAAGGCGGCTATTGATAGCTTAGTAGGTCTGGCCTTAGGAAGTAGCTTGATCAGTGTTTTTGCCCGCTTGGGTGGTGGTATTTACACCAAGGCAGCGGACGTCGGAGCCGACTTAGTAGGTAAAATTGAAAGTAACTTAGATGAGGACGATCCTCGGAATCCAGCCACCATCGCTGATAACGTAGGCGATAACGTGGGCGACTGTGCAGGTATGGCCGCAGATGTTTTTGAAACCTACGTCGTCAGTCTAATAGGTGCGGTTCTGACTGCATTCCTCATTCTGGGCAGCAAAGAAGGCGCAGATCCTGCCATCGTTCAATCTGCCATTGCCTACCCCTTCATTGTCGGCGCCATCTCAGTCTTGGGAGCCATTGCCGGTATTTTATTTGTTAATTTCAAGCAAGGCGGCCCTAGTCAACTCTTACGTGGTGGTGTTTTAGTGAGCGCCACGATCACGGCGGTTATTCTTTTACCCATCACCCTCACGCTCTTCCCCCAAGGCTTAGAAATCGGCGGTATCCTTCGCTCAGCTTGGGATATTTATTTTGCCGCCTTAACCGGTTTAGTCATGACCTTCGTGGTTGTTTTAATTACGAATTATTATACAGCAACAGAATATAGCCCTGTCCAAAATCTGGCTAAAGCTTGCGAAACGGGTCATGCCACCAATATCATCACAGGCTTAGCCCTCGGCCAACACGCCACGGCCTTACCCGTAGGATGTATCGGAATCGCCATTCTATGTACCTTTGAATTTGCGGGACTTTACGGTATTGCCATTGCCGTCATGGCCATGTTGAGTATGGCAGGCATCATCATTTCCCTAGACGCTTTTGGTCCCATCACCGATAACGCAGGCGGTATCGCCGTCATGGCTGACTTACCCAAAGATGTCCGCTTAATCACGGACGATCTCGATGCCGTTGGTAATACCATGAAAGCCGTCACGAAGGGTTATGCCATCGCTTCCGCAGGTTTGGCCGCCTTAGTCTTATTCGGCTCGTATGTGCATGAGTTGAAAGTCTATGTTCCCAATGAAGTTTTTGAATTTTCACTTGAACAACCTAAAGTTATCATCGGTCTTTTCTTGGGCGGTCTTCTCCCTTTCATCTTCACCGCTTATAGTATGGATGCCGTCAGTAAGGCCGCTGGTGCCGTCGTGCGCGAAGTCAGACGTCAGCTCGTCGAGCGTCCTGGCATTCTCACAGGAACAGATAAGCCTGATTACGCTGCCTGCGTGGATATCGTAACGAAGTCCGCTCTCCGCGAGATGATCTTTCCCGCACTTCTTCCCGTCGTTATGGTTGTAGTGGTAGCTGCTTTTCCCGTCATCTTAGGCCCCGTTGTTCTTGGTGGGCTTCTCGTGGGAACCATTGTAACGGGACTCTTCGTCGCCATCGCCATGACCTCCAGCGGTGGAGCTTGGGATAACGCTAAAAAATATATCGAACAAGGTAACTACGGCGGAAAAGGTTCCTTTGCCCATGCCGCCGCAGTGACAGGTGATACGGTGGGAGATCCTTATAAGGACACCTCAGGTCCCGCCATTAACCCTATGATTAAAGTAGTGAATATTGTCGCCATCTTGATCATCCCCATTTTCTTTGTACCTAAAGAAGGCAAAGTGGAAAATAATATGCCCGTGGAAAAAGCACCGATCGTTCAAGCTTACAACGCAAACTCACGTTAAAAGCTCCGAGCAACTATAGCCTATTATTTATGAAAAGCCTACGCACGTTCCTTCAAAAAATACTAGGCTTCGTGGCGCAGATTTCTTGCCAGCACCCATGGAAAGTAATTCTCACTTCTACTTTTTTTTGTGCCGTTGGAGTTTGGCTGGCGGCGACAAAGTTAGGGGTTGTCAATGACGTTAACGCTCTCATCCGCCAAGACTCGGAAGTGCTGCGCTACTTCCTTGATTACCAAAAAGAATTTCAGGCCGCTGACCCCATTCTTATTGTGGTGCAAGGCCCGGACTTTGAAAAAAATCGTAGTGCTGTTGATGCCCTGAGTGTAGAGCTGAAAGATTGGAACACTCAAGAAATCGACTCTGTTTATTATAAGAATGATCTTTCACGACTGCGGCCCCACTTTCTCCTCTTCCAGACTCCAGAGGAACTAAAAGCAATTCTTGCCCAATTAAAAAATCAGAGAAGCCTTCTTCAAGGAAAACCTGGTAAGACCGTTAATTTGAACACACTCCTTGATGGAGCGATCAGCCAGTTCGACCGCGTGGCCGAGACTAAAGGTAAAAAAGGTAGTCTCGATGATCTAGAGCTCTATGCCGAGCGCATGATCAAAGATTTAGATAAATTAGCCAAACAACTTTCAGCACCAGTCAGCACCTTGGTCACGCCAACCCAGTCCAATCCAGTCAATGAACAAGAGGCCATGATTGACCGTGAAATACTGCGCAACCAATATCTTCAATTTGAGGATTCTAAGCTTTTCCTGATGATGATCACTCCGGGGAAAGGGGACAGCGAGAGCTTTTCTCCCCATAAAGAAACAATTAAAAAACTTAGGCTCATGATTGCCCGAGTGAAGGCGCAACACCCAGAAGTGAAAATCGGACTCACAGGCGAACCAGTTTTAATGGCCGATGAATTAGAGCAAACCGATAAGGATATGACCTTTGCTGCCATCCTAGCCTTGAGCCTAATCGCCATCTCTTTTTTTGTTGTCTATAAAGAAATTGCGCGTCCTTTACTGGCGCTCATTGCCCTAGTCTTTGCGTTGTCCTGGTCTTTAGGATTTGCGGTGCTTGGTGTAGGTCACCTCAACATCATCTCCCAAGCCTTCGTCCTCATGTTGATGGGCCTAGGCATAGACTTTAGCATCCAAATAACCGGGCGCTACCAAGAAGAGCGTCTTAAAGGTTTCAGTATTGATGAAGCCTTTAAAAATACCCTCCAGACCACAGGTATCGCTATTTTGACTGGCGGGCTCACCACCGCAATTGCTTTCTTTACCATGTGCTTTAACGATTTTGTGGGCCTAGCAGAGTTAGGGCTTATTGCGAGCATGGGTCTTATTTTTTGTTTGCTTGCTAGCCTCGTCCTCCTTCCCGCAATGATCACCGTCTGGGATCGCCGCAAAGTAGGCGAACGCTTCGATCACTTACAGATGCAGACAGAATTCGGTCGTAAAGTAGATGGCATCCTAGTGGCAAGACCTGTTCTTATTCTTGTCATTGTCACTCTTTTCACCGCATTTTGTGCATGGCAAATCACCCGCATTAAGTTCGACTATAATTTACTGAACATGCAAAGCCCTAACTTAGAGTCGGTTCAGTTAGCTCGGCATTTAGTGGAATCTCCCGCCTTGTCCTTTCTTTTTGGCGTCATCCTCGCCGATAATTTAGAGGACGCTAAAATCAAGACCGCTAAGTTAGAAGCCATGCCGAGTGTTCGCGATGTCATGTCTCCGACAAAAATTATTCCTGAAAATCAGGAATTAAAATTACCCATCTTGGCCGAAATTAAAAAAGAGCTTAGCGGCACGAAACTGAATATTGATGTCCGCTCACAGGTCGATGTTGCGAAAGCTAAGACCAACCTTGCGCTTCTCTTAAAATACTGCCAAGAAGGGCAGCAGGAAGCCTCCAAGTTTGCTCAAGTAAATGACTCACGCGTAAAGCAGGCCTTAAAAATTTTCGACCGTTTAGTTCCTGCGCTGGAATCAAGTCTCCAGAGCCTCGAAAACCTTAGCCAAGACGAGGCGGCAAAAAGACTTAATAAATATCAATTTGAACTTTTCGGCACCATCCAAGGAGATCTAGATTTCTTGAAAAAATTCGACCTAGATAACCCTGTCAACATGGAGGACTTACCTCCACAAGCTCTCGCACGATACATCGCTCCTACAGGTAGAGTTTTATTAGAAGTAAACCCGAAAGAGAATATTTGGGAACGGGATGCCAGTGAACGTTTTGTGAAAGATTTACGTTCCGTCGATCCATCCGCTACCGGCACACCTGTGCAAAATTATACTTATATCGCCGTTCTACGTGACAGCTACCTCGGAGCTTCGTTATGGGCATTACTAGCTATTCTAATTATGGTCAGCATCCATTTCCGTGATCCGCTGCGCATTGCCCTTTCCCTAATACCCTTATTCGTCGGCGTCGTTTGGTCTCTGGGACTCATGGCCTTATTTAACATAGCCTTTAATCCCGCCAATATTATTGCCTTACCTTTGGTCATTGGGATAGGCGTGGCCTATGGAGTTTACGTCATAGATCGGCACGATGAAGATGGTAAGTTTGGCTTGTTCGCTGGCAGCACGGGGAAAGCTATTCTCCTTTCTGCGCTAACCACAATTTACGGCTTTGCCTCCATGCTTACAGGACAACACCCCGGGCTTGTGAGCTTAGGTTTAGTCATGAGTATGAGCGTGTTTCTCTGCTTCATTTCCAGTGCCGTTGTTTTACCCCAGATTCTCGTCCTCTTAGATGAACGTAAAACTAAGAGCAAGTTAACATAACTTCTTTATGTCGCCCGACCACCCTGAGCTCAGAAAATTCCTCCCTGCGCTCTCGCTGCTTTTACTCCTCATAGGCCTCACCTATACGCTACTCAATCCCCAAGGGCCTTTAGGTGATCCGGGAACGGGCTGGCAGTTGAAAACAGGTCAATGGTTGTGGGAACACAAAACACTCCCAACCCACGACCTCTTTTCCTACACCGTTCCTGACCAACCGTGGATTCTTTACCAATGGCTTTTTCAAGTGATGGCAGGAGCCTTACAGCAGGTAGGCGGCATAGCTCTCGTCATGGTAGTATGTAGTTTTCTTTACAACCTTATACCCCTGATTGTGGTTCAGCGCATGTTAGCGCAACGCAGCCATTTTCTTTTAGCCATGGTTCTAGCGTTTTGCACGTGGATGGTCATGACCATGCACGACTTAACCCGCCCACACGTTTTCACTTACCTCTTTTTTTCTATCTTCCTTTTGATTTTAGAGAGGGTTTATAATAACGTAGAATCGTGGAGGAAAAATATTCCTATCCTTTGTGGCTTACCGCTTCTTATGCTTTTCTGGTGTAACCTCCACGGAGGATTTTTTGTTGGATTTATTCTTTGCGGTATCTTTTCCATCGCCGCACTGCTGGACTTTTGGCAATCACGTCGTCAGGAAAAAATGCAGCAAGCCGCACTCTTTGCGGCAGTGCTGATAGTCTGCCTACTCGTTAGCCTGATCAACCCCTATGGCTGGGATTTACATCGGAATATCCTGAGTTACCTGAATCTCGAAAGTCTTAAGCTGTGGACCGAGTTCATGCCGCCTTTTACAAGCCCTAGCCTCAATGTTTATCTGTTTGAGGCGAGCGTACTGCTTTTGATTGTCCTAATGGCTTTTGGCCGTAAACGTTTGACGTGGGCGGAACTGGGTTGTGTTATCGTCTTTCTTCACTTGGCCCTGCACTCCGTCCGGCACGTGAATCTTTTTGTCCTCGTGGTGGCACCTATCCTAGCCCGTCTAGGCACGGAGTACCTCCAACAAATCCAACCAAATTTCAGCAAGCGTATGATTCAGATTGGTCAGGAGCAGTTACAAGGTAAAACTCATCGTTACTACGTTCCACTATTAGCCGTCTTATGGATCAGCCTCGTTTGGTTAGCTCCTACGAAGTTACCTCATGATCTTCCCGACATCCGACTTAGTAAAGCAGCTGGTGATTATATTGCGCAACATCCTGAAAAATTTTCTCGAATGTTCAACACGGATAATTTGGGTGGTGCTTTGGTTTATCGGTTTAGTCCAGATATAAAAATTTTCATGGATGACCGCACAGACTACTACCGTGATGACTTTATCTTGAAAACCTATCTTCCGATTCTCCAGCTCAAAGAAGGCTGGATGCAGAAGCTGGAATCCTTTGGAGTAAGCTCGGCTGTGTTACCCGCTAAGACATCCTTAGGTGCGGCTCTCGCACAGGCAGGCTGGGAGCGAGTCTTCCATGACGATAAGATCGATATTTATCTCAAGAATCCCTAGGTCTTCTCTGGTTAACTGCACTTAATATACATTGTGCTTAAAATGATACGGGCTTAAATGTATTCATGAAGTTTTCGGCATACTTTATTGCCTGCTACCTCGTTTCGTGCTTCGGAGCGCAAGCTCTGGACTCGTCTACGCCACGTTATTACTTCGCAACATTTGATAACACAGATCAAACTAAGTTGTATATCACGGCATCTTTCGACGGTCGAAAATTCAGCACTCTAACCGGTGCCCATGTCTATACGGCACCACTTCCAGACACGCTGCGGGATCCTTCCATCGTCCGCTTGCCCGATGCTTGGTATATTTGTCACACGGCAGGTAACTTTGGGAATGTTACCTACTTCACCGTTCTGCGTTCCACCGATCTAATAAACTGGACGAAAGTCACGGATGTTAGCACCGCGTCTATCCCCAATACACGTTTCACATGGGCTCCAGAGTGGTTTCAAGATGAGGACGGCTCGGTGCATATCATCGTGGGAGTGTCTTACTGGATGAGTCGGGAGTTTGCCATGTTTGCGATTCATCCCACCAATGCCAGCTTAACCACGTGGTCGGCTCCGCAAAGGTTAACGGGCTCAGCTTTCCCCACATTTACCCATAACCCTAACCCTGATACGCCTCAGTATGTAGGGGCTTACGACGCCCACATCATTAAACGTTCAGGGGAATATTACATCACCTACTTTGACGTAAATACCAGTTATATTCTCTGTGCGAAGTCGCCCGCACTTACGGGACCTTACACGCCCTTTAAAACAGGTAACTGGCAAGGCATAGGCAGTTATAAGGAAGGTGGAACGATGGTTTCTCTTGGCGGGCCTAGTTGGAGATTTTATTATGCAGACGCTATTTTCAGTAAAATGTATTATATAGAATCAGGAGATAATTGGGTCACATGGAGCCCAGCGACTCTGCTCGACTCTACTATTGTGTTTAATCACGGCACCGTAGTTTATAATCCTTCACTACCCGAATTTAAAACAACCTTAGAACCTCTCGACGGAGGCTCCATGCGGGTGAGGTTTCCCGCTGTAAATAAAAACGGTTATCGTTTAGAAACCTCATCAGACCTGATGACATGGAATCAAGTAGGCTCCGTCATGGAGGGCCTAGGTGGAGAAATGGCCATTGACCATAATCCCTTGGGTGCTCCTAGAATGTTCTACCGCATCCGTTGGTTGCCCTTCCATACTCCCGCGCCTTACTGAGATAACGTATTTAAAGAATAAAAATTAATTATTACCCCGAAACAGACTCGAGGGGATTTTCTCACGCTGAGGGGTACGGAGTAGGACGGAGGGGGGGGGAACCTCAGAGAACATCAAGGAAAATAAAAAGTCTTACCTCCTGCCCCCTCTGCGTGATAAAACTCTGGTTTTTCTTTATCTGAATTCCGGTTTTTCTCTGCCTTCTGGATGATCGTTCTGCCAAATCTTCATCTTCCTTTTAGATTTAAACCTGCTTAGATCAAGGGGATGTCTTTAGAAATCGTGCACCCATGAAAGAACTCATCATCGTTATGCCTGTGTTTAATGAACAGGCCTCCGTCCGAAAAGTCATCTTAGAGTGGTTTCAAGAAATCGAAAACTGGACAGAAGATTTCACCTTCCTTGTCATTAACGATGGCTCACGCGATGAAACCCTTGCAAACCTTTATCGCTTACAAAAACAGCTTGGGCCACGACTAGAAATCATCGACCGAGAAAATCGTGGTCACGGTGCAAGTTGTTTACAAGGTTACGCCATCGCCTGCGAACGCTCTGCCCAATGGGTTCTTCAACTTGATTCCGATGGACAATGCGATCCGCAATACTTCTTCCGACTCTGGCGGCTCCGAGAAAAGAACGATGTTATTTATGGCTACCGTTACCGCAGAGACGACGGCTGGCGCCGCAGTGTGGCCAGCTTTATTTTAAAGAGCGTCCTATTCTGCTGTGCAGGCGTTTACTGTGCCGATGCGAATGTGCCCTACCGCCTCATGCGTACCAAAGGACTTTTAGAAATCGTCCAGCGCGTGCCCTCAGACTTCTTTTTGTCGAACGTAGCCCTAGCCGTGCTCCTTCGCCGTGCTGGTTGGAGACAAGCCACCGCTCCCATCCACTTCCGTGAACGTTATGGCGGAGAGCCCAGCGTTGCCTTAGGCAAGTTCGGTAACAAGGCCTTTGAGTTAGTGCGCCAGCTGAGAAAACTTAAGTGACCGCCTTTTGTTCTACCTACCGACTTTTTATTGCGTTCGCTTTAGCCTTGATAGCAGCCTTCACCGCCATCACCAATCAGAGTTTTTGGATTGATGAGGCTAATAGCGCAGTTAAAGCAACCCAGCCAACCTTACAGGATTTCGGGCAAGTCATGAAATCTGATGCAAATTCCGATCTGCAAATGCCGTTATACATGGTTGCTTTATGGGGCTGGGAAAAGTGGGTAGGCTCTAGCGAGTGGAATTTACGTTCCTTAAATCTGCCTTTTTTTGTTTTGTCACTTTTAGCGTGGATGGCATTACCCAAGATTCATCAGCGATTAATCCCTTGGCTCTGGCTAAGTTCAGCCTCTAGTGCCTTTCTCTGGTTTTATTTAGATGAAGCAAGACCTTACGTGTTGCAATACTTAGGATCCGTTTGCTTGGTCGTGTCTGTTCTGCGTTTTAAAGAAGGCATCAATACACTCAATAGTTGGATACTTTTCTATACGAGTTGTTTCATCGTCTGCGGTTCTTCGCTACTAGGAGTTCCCTTCGCTGGCTGTTCGATTCTTCTGGTCATCTGGCTGGTAGGGAATAGGAAAGCCGCACCATTTCATAAAGATTTTCCGTGGATCGCCATAACCAGCTTGTTTTTATTGGTAATGGTTGGCTTAACCTTTTATTTCGCATGGACTTTTTTACAAGGAGCCCGTGCTTCTACAGTTGGTCAAACAGATGTTAAGAATCTATTTTTCGCTTTTTATGAATTGACTGGATTAAGTGGACTGGGACCAGGACGCATGCTGATTCGGGATTTGGGGGTAAGGGCTTTTATAGATTGGCTGCCTCTACTTGCACCGACAATTTTATGCTTAGGCCTAGTACTTTATTCCGCACTAAAAAAATACCGTATCCAAGGGATTTTTATAAAACAAGATTTAGCGTTGCTCGTTATTAGTATCGTCATCCCAACTCTTTTTATATTTCTCTTGGGCTGGAAGGCAGAATTTCGAGTCTTAGGTCGGCATCTAACGCCGCTCTTACCCTGGCTTCTCTTAGGCTTTTCTTGGGTGGTTTGGACGCAGTGGCACATTGGCAAACAATACGCCAGAATCTTAGTGGTAGTTATTTTTGCCATGCTCTCGTTATCTTGTTTAGGCATTCGATTTAACCCCGCCCATGCAAAGGATGATTATCGGGGAGCGTCAGAGGTAGCTTATGAAAACTTAGTTAAAGGGGGAGTTATTTGGTGGGCAGCAGATCGCGCTGCTGCTCATTTTTATCAATTACCCGTTAATCGCTTGGGCCGATCTTTAAATCAGAACCTAGTCGTTTTGCACAATCCCGAAAAAAGTTTTTTAGAAAACTCTCTCATTCCTGCGGTTATTATTCTTGGCCGAACAGACGTCTACGATCCAAGTGGACAGATAGGTGATTACATTAAAAAGAATCAATACAAAGTGAAAAAAAAGCTCAGCGGCTTTTCTATCTACAGTCAGTGAGTTTACGCAAAAAAACCTTCTTTAGGTGGTGGGAATGAAACACGCAAAAACAAGATTTTATCCGCAGATTTTTGTGGATTTACGCAGATAGGAAAAAGAAAAAACTCCCTGTTTCTCTCACAGATTTGGTGTATTTCGTGACGTTGCGACTTCGTGTGACAATTTCCAGATTCCGTCCTTCATCACAACGTAAATTCAATTCCCCGTTTGGCTTAAGGATATTAGAAATTGAGAAACATGTAAGCATCTTGGCAACTGCACATGAAACATCATGATGTTTTATGTGCGAACTACTTTGACCATCGACTAGGATAATGCGGCCAAAGCTAAGCGGGCAGTCTCTCAGACCGGCCTACCCTTTAAGACAGTGATCAATCAGGCTTTACGATTCGGACTCGAAGAAGTGCTCTCTCCGAAAACCCCCCAACCCTATCGAACAACATCCCGGCCGATGGGTCTGAAAGCTGGTTTTTCTTACGATAACATTTCAGAATTGCTAGCCGTTACGGATGGGGAACGGCACCAATGATCTGTCCCGATGCAAATCTGCTCCTCTATGCCGAGGTCAGCCTCTCGAGGCACCACCAAGCGGCTTGCCAATGGTGGGACGCTGTTCTTAGCGGCAGTGAGCCAGTGTACCTGTGCTGGCCTGTCCTGAACGCCTTCATTCGCATAGCTACTAACCCCCGTCTTCATGATCGTCCCCTTGCTCTGGATGAGGCCATAGCGCGGGTGGATAGTTGGCTGGCGCAACCCTGCGTACATGTCGTGAGCCCAAGAAAACAATTGGAAGCTGTTCCACAAGCAACTCAGAGATTCTGGAGCCACTGGAAACCTAGTTTTTGGCGCCCATCTGGCTGCGCTTGCAATAGAGCATGGGAGCACTTTGTATTCCTCCGATCACGACTTCGCCCGTTTCTCCTCACTTCATTGGGTTAACCCAATGCTGAAAGGCTGACCCTCAGTAGGAAATGAAAAGATGGTGCCTAAGATGTAACTGATTTGAGGTCAGCAGGATAATTAGGCTAATGGAAGGAGCTTAGTGTTAAAGCTGTGATTGATAGGCAAAGAAGACACGGAAATAAGGACGAGGATTTTTTACCACGGCCTGCCCCGCCCGTCCCGCCACGGCTGGAAGTGATAACACGGGATAGCACGGATTGGAACCTAGAAATAAACAGAACGTAAGAGAAAAGAAAAACTCTTCTTAGTTTCTCCTATCCTCAGCCATCCGTGTTATCCGTGGTTAAACCTCTGGTATTTCCGTGCCCTTCCCATAAGGCAATAATGGGAGATTTTCCGGCTAGGTGGTAAGACTATCTTTCTCTTCCTTCGGCTGAAACGCTAGAAACCCAGAGCAGGGCGGTAGTTTGACAAATTTAATAATATGCGTTGTAATTATACGTTACGTAGACTTTTTCCATCATGGAGACTCAGCATAACCTGTCACGGGTATTGGCCTTTGTTGAGGCTGGAAATCAGGTCGGCATCAAAAGACAAAACCAACTTGTTGCGCGGATTATCCCAGCTGAGGATTCCAAGGCTCTCCCAGATTTTGTCGCCCGAGCCCAGAAAATATGGGGAGGGAAATGGAAAGGTGTTCCATCAGACGCGCTTGTGGATGAGGCACGGGGAAGCGTTGAACTCGTATTTCGATACGGGAGTCTTTCTGAAGCTTTACGCGGCTGAGCCAGAATCTTTAGCGGTTCAGGAATTTGTTCACTCTCAAGGCGAGACAATCACGCTCACGGATCTGTACATTTCCGGGAGTACTTCCGCCAATAGTTGAGAGCCGCCCGTCGACTTGACTTAAATCCTAGGACTGACCCCGTATCCGATATTGCCAATGGTTCCTCAGTGCGCTTTGGTATCTAAACCCATGAACCAATCTGCTGTCGATACCGCTCTCCACGACTGTCTTGCTCACGCATCTAGTGCCGGAGTGACCTTAGACACAATGTTGGAACGTCTCGGGCGGGCGGGATTTTGCTTTGCCGCGCTCTTGCTTTCAGTGCCCTTCGTTCAACCGCTTTCGCTCGGGCCCTTGAACATGATTGGCGGGCTGACGTTTATGATGATCGGCTG
>ENA-ORBV01003532-ORBV01003532.1-microbial-mat-metagenome-genome-assembly--contig:-NODE-3532-length-31151-cov-6.683948_pt1 | contig 31151 bp, 21 predicted proteins | sample MGYA00237777_ERZ505514 | MGnify/ENA primary metagenome ERZ505514 (study PRJEB26160, sample SAMN06269048) | microbial mat metagenome | isolation source: Oligotrophic lake microbial mat | place... | reverse complement strand
GCCCACTGACAGTGCAGCCACCGCTCCCGGCCGCAGGGGGATCAGCGACATTGCGCGGAGGAGGGGGGCAAGGTCCGTTTGTGCGTTGTCGATCAGGGCGCGGCGTTGGCTTAGATCCAGGTAGCAGTCGCGGCGTTTGGTGGCGTTCTTCACCGGTTTCAACTTTGTCCGCCATGGGGCGTCGCTGGTTGCGTACCCGTCTTCCAGGGCCAGGTTCAATACGGTCTTGAAAACCGCCATGTCCCTGTTCAACGCACTGGCCGAGCGCGGCTTGGTGCTGACCAGCTTCTTGTTCTGTGGGATGGCCGGCGTTTCCGCCAACTTGACGCGCCAGTCATTGACCTGTCCCGGCGTGAGCTTGAGTATGGGTGTGCTCGCCAGTCGGACATCGGGCTTGATCCAGCGGTTGTACCGGCGGGTGATGTCCGCCGCCGCCTCGGCCTTGCTAGCGGTCTTCAACTTGGCGATGTATCGGTCCCACGCCTCTTTGACAGTGATCGGTTCGCTGGCCCCGCCCTTGCCAACGTGGTCGAACCACTCCTCGGACGCCTTCTTTGCAGCGTCGTGTCGCTGATGATCCGGCATGTCCGCAAAGTCGCCCAAGGCCTTGTAGACCTGCTTCGGTGGACTTTTGGATTCGTCGAGAAACCGGGCCGACCAGTTGCCATCGCTGGAAGCCGTCATCTTGCGGTAGCCAAGGTAGCAACCAGCGCGTAGCTTCTGCCAATACGGGTCGCGCCGGGGCTTGAGCTTGGTGCGTTCGGACACCTTGGAGAACGTCGCCATGATTTGCCCTTTCCACATGGTATGAAATAAGTATGAAAAACATACTGGGTAAATTATGAACGACTTTGGACACTCTCCAGAGGTAAATAGCGTTTAACGATGTCCAAGAAAGTACTGGTTCTCAGCATTCACACTGCTGGGGTCCCAGGTTCGAAACCTGGACCGCCCACCAATTCTTGTATATTGAAAACGGATCTGAGGTCAATTTCAGGTCCGTTTATTTATTGCAGTGGGCGCGTCTCATAAGGCTCGGCCAGGCCGTCGTCTACAAGAACTCTCAGCGACTGATACGAGTGCAATATTGACGCTATCGTGTGCTTACAACACGAATTGCCAGTACATGTGTTGTGCCTGTCACACTTATGCGGCATCATTGCTAAAAATCAAACAGCGCGATTCAGATGCCGTTGATCAAGGGCGTCTTCGTGATTAAGGGGGGCTGGCGGTGCTTCGTGAATCTCAGGATGGGTCGATCGTGGATCAGTGGCTTGAACCACTGGCGGACCCCAATGCACCGTGCGGTCAGGACTTCGAGCATGACAACCTTTTCCTCGAATTGACCCGGGCTGCTCAAGGCAAGCCGGAAACCCAATTCGGCCCAGGTGAGCCAGCGGACTGGCGCAAGGTGCGCGAGTTGTCTGAAGTCCTGCTGGGGCGTACCCGCGATTTGCGTGTCGCGTTGTTGTGGATGCGTGCGTGTGTCAACCTGAATGGCTTTGTCGCAGTGGCACCTGGCATGCGTCTGGTGCTTGGCCTGATGGAGAATTTCTGGGACCATTTGCATCCTTTGCCCGATCCGGACGACGGTGATCAATACCCGCGTGGCAACGCGGTGGCGATGTTGCCGCAGGCTGAAGGATTTCTGGGTGATTTGCGACAGTGCACGTTGCTCAGTTTGCGCGGAGCGGGTGAACTTCGACTGCGTGCGGTTGCAATTGCGTTGACGCAGTTGTCGGCAAAGGAAGATGAGCAGGTACTGACCAAGGAGCAGATCACCGGCATGATGGCGTCGGCCATTGAGCAGGATGACAGCTTCGCGCAACTGCCGGGCGCGACGCTCGCGATCACGCAATCGCTGGTCAGGTTGTTGAATGACAAGCTCGGTATCGAAGCGGCGCCAGACCTTCGACCGCTGGTAGACCTGCTCAAGGGAGTCAACGGTCTGCTGCCTGTTGTCGACGAAGCAGTTGCGTCTTTGGATGATGCAGTCGATGGCGCGGCGAACGTTCAAGCAAGTGTTGCCGCGAAAGTTGCGTTGGGAAGTGTGTCGACACGTGCGGATGCGCTTCGTGCGATCGATCTCGTGTGCGACTACCTTGAGCGCACCGAACCGACGAATCCGGCGCAGCTGCTGCTCAGGCGCGCACGCAAACTCATCAACCACAACTTCCTTCAGTTGATCAAGGAGCTTGCTCCCGACGCACTGAACGAGGCGGCTCGTGTGATGGGTATCGACCCAGATACCATCAGCCTGGAAAATTCTCCGTGATCACAGGATTGCCTGTATCATTTTTTGTCTCTCCATCTGACGAAGGAATCACTCATGGCCAGTAGTCAAAAGTTCATTGCCCGCAATCGGGCGCCCCGCGTGCAAATCGAATACGACGTTGAGTTGTATGGGGCTCAAAAGAAGGTTCAATTGCCATTCGTGATGGGTGTGATGTCAGACCTGTCGGGCAAGCCGGCGGATCCTTTGGCGCCAGTGGCAGATCGCAAATTTCTGGAAGTTGATGTCGACAATTTCGATGCGCGCATGAAGGCGATGAAGCCACGGGTGGCGTTTCAGGTTCCCAATGCGTTGACCGGCGAAGGCAGCATGAGCGTGGACCTGACGTTTGACAGCATGGACGACTTCTCGCCGGCGGCTGTTGCGCGCAAGGTTGATTCCTTGAGCAAACTGCTGGAAGCCCGGCAGCAATTGCAAAACCTGGTGACCTATATGGATGGCAAGACAGGTGCGGAAGAACTGGTCGCCAAAGTTTTGGCCGACCCTGCATTGCTCAGTTCATTGGCTAGCTCGGCTAAACCGGCTGCAGAAGAGCCAAGCAAGTAGTTCGTGCTAAGAAATACCTCAAAATCGGACAGGAGAAATTGATGGCAGAGACGCAAAGAAGTTCGGCGCTAGGGGCGGTCAGCCTCGAAGGCAGTGACCTGGCATCCTTGTTGCAGAAGGAATTCCGGCCCAAGTCCGACGAAGCCAAAAGCGCGGTTGAGGCTGCCGTCCAGACGCTGGCGCAGCAGGCGTTGTCGCAAACGCAGTTGATCGGCAAAGACGTTGTCAAGTCGATCGAAGACATGATCGCAGCAATCGACAAGAAGCTGTCGGACCAGGTCAATCAGATTCTGCACCACGAAGACTTCCAGAAGCTCGAAGGTGCCTGGCGTGGTTTGCACTACATGGTCAACAACACCGAGACCGATGAGCAGCTCAAGATCCGGGTGATGAACATCTCCAAAGCTGATCTGGGCAAGACGCTCAAGCGCTACAAGGGAACCAACTGGGACCAAAGCCCCTTGTTCAAGAAGATCTACGAGGAAGAATACGGCCAGTTTGGTGGCGAGCCATTCGGTTGTCTGGTTGGTGACTACCATTTCGACCAGAGTGCGCCCGACGTGGAGTTGCTGGCGGAAATGGCCAAGGTTGCTGCTGCGGCGATGGCTCCGTTTATTACCGGTGCATCGCCCAACCTGATGCAGATGGACTCCTGGCAGGAACTGGCCAATCCGCGGGATCTGACCAAGATCTTCTCCACTCCCGAATATGCCGCTTGGCGCTCGTTGCGCGAGTCGGATGATGCCAAATACCTTGGGCTTGCGATGCCCAGGTTCCTTTCACGCCTTCCCTATGGCGCGAAGACGAATCCGGTTGAAGAATTCAATTTCGAAGAGGAAACCGGTTCGGCTGACCACTCCAAGTACACATGGGCCAACGCCGCCTATGCGATGGCCACCAACATCAACCGCTCGTTCAAGGAGTTTGGCTGGTGTTCACGCATCCGGGGCATCGAGTCTGGCGGCGCCGTCGAGAATCTGCCGACCCACAGTTTCCCGACCGATGATGGTGGCGTCGACATGAAATGCCCAACCGAAGTGGCGATCGCCGATCGGCGCGAAGCAGAGTTGGCCAAGGCCGGCTTCATGCCGTTGATCCACCGCAAGAACAGCGACTTTGCGGCGTTCATTGGCGCCCAGTCGTTGCAGAAGCCGGCCGAGTATGACGATCCAGATGCCACTGCCAACGCCAATCTGGCTGCGCGTTTGCCGTATCTGTTTTCGACCTGCCGCTTCGCGCATTACCTCAAGTGCATCGTGCGCGACAAGATCGGTTCGTTCAAGGAGCGCGACGATATGCAGCGCTGGTTGCAGGACTGGATTGTTCAATACGTGGACGGCGATCCGGCCCACTCCTCGGAAAGCACAAAGGCGCGTAAGCCCTTGGCTGCGGCAGAGGTCGTGGTGGAAGAGGTCGAGGGCAATCCGGGCTATTACTCCTCCAAGTTCTTCTTGCGCCCGCATTACCAGCTTGAGGGCTTGACCGTTTCGTTGCGACTGGTGTCCAAGCTACCTTCCGCAAAGGGTGGTTGAGGTGCGTGGCAGGGTAGCTGCCACGATAAGGTTTGAAGAGGCTGGTTGTTCGATTTGGTTCATTTACGTTAACCGCTCCCAGATCGGGAGCATCAAAGGAGAAGCACAATGGCTTTAGATATGTTCATGAAGATTGAAGGTGTTGAGGGCGAGTCGGTCGACAAAGTTCACCCCAAAGAAATAGATGTGCTTGCATGGAGTTGGGGGATGTCGAACAGTGGGACGATGCACCAGGGCGGCGGCGGTGGAACTGGCAAAGCGAACGTGCAGGATCTTTCCTTTACGAAATATGTCGATGCATCCTCACATGCATTGTTGATGTCTTGCAGTAACGGCCATCACTACACCAAGGCGAACCTGGTGGTTCGCAAAGCGGGTGGCAAAGGCGCACCGGTCGAGTACATCAAGATCCAGATGGATGAGGTACTTATCACCTCGGTAAGCAACGGCGGCTCGGGTGGCGAAGATCGGCTGACGGAGAACGTCACGCTGAATTTTGCCAAAGTCAAGTTTGAATACACCAGTCAAACGGCGGTTGGCGGCAAGGACGCGACCAAAGAGATGACCTACGACATCGCGTTAAACGACAACGGCTGATCGATCAATGGTTTGCTGTGGCAGACCTTGACTCATTGGCAGGCGGCACAGTGTGCGGCCTGCCTTCCATTTTGTTGGTTGGAGACGCTGAGGAACGTTCATGGCGAAAGGCGACATGTTTCTGCTGGTGGAAGGCAAGATGACGGGTGTCATCAAGGGAGAATCTGTAGACAGCGCGCGTGCGGGAGAAATCGACATCACGGGCTGGTCGTGGGGCATGGAGTCGCAGGCGGCGATGCCCGGTGCCGGCAGCGGCCTGAAGACCTCGCTGTCGCAACTCAGGATCTCCAAGTTGGTCGACCGGGCATCTACCGCATTGATGACGGTGATGCGCACTAACGAGGTGATCAAGAGAGCCGTCTTGACCGTGCGCAAGGCAGGTAAGGTTCCCATCGACTATTTCACGTTGACCATCCGGGATGGCCGAATTGCTTCGCATGAGGTGGGGTCGTCCGGAGGGCCTGAGCTTGTCGAACAATTGTCGATTGCATTCGAAAAGATTGAGGTTGAATACTTCGAGCAAGACGAAAAAGGCGCGAAAAAAGGCGGGATGTCATTTGCCGCAGAAGTGCGCTAAGCGCCAGGAAACCCCCAACGATGGCAACTCCCACACCAGCCGAACAGGCCTTGCGCGACGGCGATCCTCCGCGCGCTTTGAAACTGCTTCAAGATCAGATCCGGTCCGCGCCAGCTGACGCAAAACTCAGGGTTTTCCTGTTTCAGCTTTTGTCCGTGCTGGGGCAATGGGAACGCGCTCTGAATCAATTGACGGTTGCCGGCGAACTCGATGCATCCACGCTGGCCATGGTGCAGACCTACCGGGAAGCGATCCAGTGCGAACGATTGCGCGAGGATGTATTCCGAGGTAAACGTGTGCCGCTGTTGTTTGGTGAACCGCAAGCATGGGTTGCCTTGCTGATCGAGGCGATGCTGCGCGAAGGTCAGGGCGCGCTTGGCGACGCACAAAAACTGCGCGCCCAGGCGTTCGAACAGGCACCTTCGTCGAGCGGGCAGATCGACGGCAAGGCATTTGCCTGGTTGGCCGATGCGGACATGCGTCTGGGCCCGGTGCTCGAGGCCGTCGTCAATGGTCGTTATTACTGGATTCCGATGGCGCACCTGGCCAAGGTCACATTGGAAGCGCCGGTTGACTTGCGCGATTGTGTCTGGACCGCCGCGCAGCTGGAATTCACCAACGGCGGTGAATCGGTCGCGCTGATTCCCACCCGCTATTGCGGCACCGACTTGTCTCAACCGCTGCTGGCTTTGGCGCGATTGACCGAGTGGACCGAACCTCAGCCAGGCCTTTTTGCTGGCGTCGGTCAACGTATGTTGACCAGTGACGTGGGTGATGTCGGATTGCTGGATATACGGTCCATCGTTTTCGATCCGGTGGATCCCGTCGCTGACACACCGGACGCATGAGACTTCCCGCACATAGAGACGACGCGGCGCCATGACGCAAGCCAGGGTGCAGGACCGGTTACAGCCTGCATTGCTGGACCGGTTGACGGACGACGATCCAACCAGCACGACAGAGTCGGTTGATATGCGGATCATCAATCGGTCGCGCATGCGTGAGGCGGTATTGCGCGATCTGGCCTGGTTGTTCAACACAACCTTTATGTCGGTTGAAGGTGGGTACGACGCGTACCCGCAGGTACGCAACTCGGTGCTGAATTTCGGATTGCCCGCGTTGTCGGGCCAGACGGCGTCATCGGTCGATCCGACTGCACTGGAACAAAAAGTCAAGCAGGCCATACTCGACCATGAACCTCGAATCCTTGCAGACACATTGCGGGTAGAGGCACTTGTCTCTGAAGTGCAGCTTGACCACCACAACCAGATCAGTTTTCGGATCAACGGGCAACTTTGGGCGCAGCCAGTGCCATTGGAGTTGCTGTTGCAGACCAACATCGACCTGGAAACCGGCCAGGTCGAAATCCAGAATCTCAATCGCTGACCGACCCCAAGGCTGACCCGATGGACCCGCGCCTGTTACGCCACTACAACCAGGAGTTGCAGCATTTGCGTGAAATGGGTGCGGAATTTGCCACCCAGTTCCCCAAGATCGCCGGGCGCCTGCGCATTGATGGCCTGGAAGTCACCGACCCTTACGTCGAGCGTCTGCTTGAGGGATTTGCCTTCCTGACAGCGCGGATCCAATTGAAGTTGGAAGCCGAGTTTCCGCGCTTCTCGCATCGGATGCTGGAGATTCTTTATCCGCATTTTCTGGCGCCCGTGCCGTCCATGCTGATAGCTCAGATCAAACCCGATTTGACGGATGCTGCGCTGGTCTCGGGAGCGACGATTGCCCGATCGAGTACCTTGCTCGGCCAGGCGTCCCGTGCCGGATCGACTGAATGCCGGTTCAAGACAGCGCACGATGTCACCCTTTGGCCGCTCGAGATTGGCAGCGCAGAGTATTTTTCGCATGCCTCCAATCTGCCGTTGGGCAACAAGCCGGAGTGGAAACGGTTTGGTGGTGGCGTGCGCATCAGTTTGAAGACGACAGCAGGAATCGACTTCTCGCAACTTCGCCTGGACGATTTGCGCCTGCACTGTGCCGGCACAGACGAAGTGGCCTATCGCTTGCACGAGATGGTTGTTGGCAACACCATTGGTGTTTTGGTGCTGGCGGGGAAGGGTAGCGCGGCCCGCCACGTGGCCCTTGAGCCCGACGCGATCGAGCCTGTCGGCTTTGGCGAAGACCAGGCCCTGCTGCCGGTCACACTGCGTGGATTCGAAGGTTACCGCCTTTTGCAGGAGTACTTCGCATTTCCGCAGCGCTTCTTGTTCTTCGATGTTTGCGGCATCGGCGAGGCGCTACGCGAGTTGGGTGGACAGGAGCTGGAGATCGTCTTTCTGTTCTCGCGTTCAGATACCAGTCTCTTGCAATCGGTAGACGCGAAATCGCTTGCGATGCATTGCGTGCCGGCCATCAACTTGTTTGAGCATCGATGTGACCGGATCCAGTTGACCCAGGAAACACACGACTTGCATGTCGTGCCAGACCGGGCCCGTCCGATGGATTTCGAGATCCATGCGATCACTGCGGTTACGGGTTATGGCACCGGGCTGGACAGCGAACGCAATTTCGTGCCGCTGTATGCCGCGTTTCATGCGGAAGAAAATGGCCATGACGCCTACTACGCAGTCAAGCGTGAGCCACGCATTCTTTCAGCGACGCAACGCAGGGAGGGACCTCGCTCTTCCTATATTGGCAGCGAGGTTTTCATGTCACTGGTTGATCCGCGTGAGGCACCATATTCGCAGAGCCTGCACCAGATCGGGATTACGGCGACCTGTTCCAACCGCGATCTTCCTTTGTTGATGCCAATTGGCGGTGCCGCCTCGGATCTGACTTTGCAGGAGTCGGCGCCGGTTGCATCGGTTCGTGTCATCAAAGGTCCGTCTCGACCGATTCCGGCGCACAGCGAAGGAAGTGCTGCCTGGCGCATGATCAACCAACTCAGCCTCAACCATGTGTCGTTTGTAGACACGGACCAGGAGCAGGGAGCCACCGCGCTGCGACAGATGCTGCGTCTTTATACGAATGACGGCGATGCGGCGCATCAGCGACAAGTCGAAGGCCTGCGACACGTGCACAAACGTCAGGTCGTGCGCCGGTTGCCAATGCCCGGGCCGATTGCGTTTGGACGTGGCGTGCAACTCGAACTGTCGGTGGACGAATTAGCGTTCCAGGGGGCCAGTGCGTTTCTTTTCGGCTGCGTGATGGAGCGCTATTTCGCGCGCCATGTGTCGATCAACGGATTCACCGAGACCCGGGTCCGGTCCTTGACGCGTGGCGACATCCTGGTTGGGAGGCCGCGATGCGGGACGCGCCCGATCCTGTAGTCAGGCCCGACCCGATTGAGCGTATCGCGGCGCAGCCGTGGCGTTACGACTTTTTTCAGGCGTTGCGGTTGATCGAGAATCATCACAGGGACATGCCCCGATTGGGGACCGCGCGCAGGCCGGCGGACGAACCGATTCGCCTGGGCCAGACCGCTGATCTGTCATTTGCGCCCAGTTCCCTGCATGCGGTGGTTCCGGCCACGGCCCTCAGCAAGTCGCGTATCGAGGTGCGTTTTTTTGGTCTATTTGGTCCCAATGGGCCATTGCCGTACCATCTGACCGAGTATGCGCGCCAGCGCCAACTGCACCATGGCGATGCCACGTTTGCGCGATTTGCAGACATGTTCCATCACCGCCTTTTGTTGCTGTTCTACCGCGCATGGGCCCAAGCGCAACCGGTGGTCGGACTCGACCGACCCGGCGAAGACCGGTTTGCGGACTATGTCGGCTCGCTGGTGGGCTTAGGTGAGCCTGGACAGCATGACCGCGACGCTGCGCCGGACCATGCCAAGTTGTTTTTTTCGGCGCAGCTCTCGAACCAGGCCCGCAACGCAGATGGACTCGCCTCGATGCTGTCAGGTTTTTTGCGGCGACCGGTTCGCGTCGAACAGTTCGTCGGTTGCTGGCTCGAGTTGCCCAGGAGCGAACGGACCCGTGTTCGTGCCTCCAACACCCGGCGAAGAACAGCGGGAACGGCACTTGGCGGCGGTGCAGTGCTGGGCCAGATGGTATGGGACCGCCAGCACCAGTTCCGGGTCCACGTGGGGCCCTTGGAATACGAGGTATTCGAAGAACTGTTGCCCGCCGGCAAGGCCTTGGCGGCGGTGGTTGCCCTCGTGAGTCAGTACATTGGCGACGAACTCGGGTGGGACCTGCAACTCGAGTTGCATCATGGACAGGTCAAACCCACCCGACTGGGTCAACACGGCCGGCTCGGCTGGACCTCCTGGATGGGAATGAAGGAGCGCAAGCGTGCGACCAGTTTGACGCTGACTCCGGCGATCGGCCGCGTGCACAACACCACAACATCAACCTGAGAGGAACACCATGGCAGAGATCAATCGTGTCGCCGTTTTTGGCAAGCTCAACAATCTGACCTACAAGGCGGTCGAGGGGGCGACTGTTTTCTGCAAACTGCGTGGCAACCCTTATGTCGAGCTCGAGCACTGGGTTGCGCAAATCATTCAGAGCCAGGACTCAGACTGGCACCGCATTGTTCAGCACTACAAGGTGGACGCATCGGCACTGGCCAAGGACATCACGGCAGCATTGGACCGCCTGCCGCGTGGCGCGACGTCGATCTCGGACATCTCCGACAACATCACCAATGCGGTCGAGCGAGGCTGGGTCTATGGCACGTTGATGTTTGGCGACACAGCCGTTCGCAGTGGTTACGTGTTGCTGGGCATGCTCAAGACCAGTTTCCTGCGCAATGCCTTGTTCGCCATTTCGCGCCAGTTCGAGAAAGTCAAGCCTGACGATCTGAGCGATTCGATGGCGAGTATCGTCTCCGGGTCGCCGGAAGATGGCCAGGGCGCCAGTGACGGATCATCGCTCGCCGGTTCTGCGGCACCTGGAGAGGCCAGCGGGGCCATTGCACCCGCTGCCATGGGCAAGCAGGAGGCTTTGAAGAAGTTCACCACCGACCTCACCGAGCAGGCGCGCAGCGGCAAGATGGACCCGATCGTCGGGCGCGATGATGAAATCCGCCAGGTGGTCGACATCCTGATGCGGCGCCGACAGAACAACCCGATCCTTGTTGGCGAGGCTGGCGTGGGAAAAACCGCTGTGGTCGAGGGATTTGCCCAGCGTATTGCACGTGGCGACGTTCCGCCGGCTTTGCGTGAGGTGCAGTTGCTGGTGCTCGACGTGGGCCTGCTGCAAGCCGGTGCGAGCATGAAGGGTGAATTCGAGCAGCGTCTGCGGTCGGTGATCGAGGAGGTGCAGGCCAGTCCCAAACCCATCATCCTGTTTGTTGACGAAACCCATACCTTGGTCGGTGCGGGTGGCGCCGCCGGAACTGGTGACGCTGCCAACCTGCTCAAACCGGCCCTGGCGCGTGGCACGTTGCGCACCGTGGGAGCCACCACCTTTGCCGAGTACAAGAAGCATATCGAAAAAGACCCTGCCTTGACGCGGCGTTTTCAGACCGTGCAGGTTGACGAGCCCAGCGAGGAACGCGCCATCCTGATGATGCGCGGCGTTGCCTCGACGATGGAAAAGCACCACAAAGTGCAGATCCTCGACGAGGCTCTGGAAGCGGCGGTCAAGTTGTCGCACCGTTACATACCGGCGCGCCAACTGCCCGACAAATCGGTCAGTCTGCTCGATACGGCCTGCGCCCGGGTAGCGGTCAGTTTGCACGCGACTCCGGCGGAGGTCGACGATTGCCGCAAACACATCGAATCGCTGGAGGTCGAGCTGGGCATCATCGGTCGCGAAAAGGCGATCGGTATCCCCATCGGGAAGCGCGAAGATGAAGCGAACGAAAAACTGACAGCCGAACGACTCCGACTGACGGGCTTGGAGACGCGCTGGAACGACGAGCGTACGCTGGTCGACGAATTGCTGGCGCTGCGCGCCAAGTTGCGCGACGGCATCCGTCCGGTGGAAGGTACCGCCAGCGCACTCGAAGCGGCCGCAGAGCAGGTGATGCCGCAGGCTGCTACTGCCAGCTCCGCCGAACTGGATGCCGAGCGCGCCGCGCTTCTGGAACAACTCAACAATGTGCAGGCAAAGCTGACGGCCTTGCAGGGCGAGTCACCTTTGATCCTTCCGACCGTGGACTACCAGGCGGTGGCCGCTGTGGTGGGTGACTGGACCGGCATTCCGGTCGGTCGCATGGCGCGCAACGAGATGGAGACAATCCTCAAGGTTGGTAGCCTGCTGAGCCAGCGGGTGATTGGCCAGGACCACGCGATGGAGATGATCGCCAAACGTATCCAGACCTCGCGCGCCGGTTTGGACAACCCGAACAAGCCGATCGGCGTCTTCATGCTGGCCGGCACCTCGGGCGTCGGCAAGACCGAGACAGCGCTGGCGCTGGCAGAGGCCTTGTATGGCGGTGAGCAGAACCTGATCACGATCAACATGAGCGAATACCAGGAGGCGCATACGGTATCCACACTCAAGGGTGCGCCTCCCGGTTACGTGGGTTACGGGGAAGGCGGTGTCATGACCGAGGCGGTGCGACGCAAACCGTATTCGGTGGTGCTTCTGGACGAAGTCGAGAAGGCCCACCCGGACGTGCACGAGATGTTTTTCCAGGTGTTCGACAAAGGCTTCATGGAGGATGGCGAAGGCCGTTTCATCGATTTCAAGAACACGCTCATCCTGCTCACGACCAACGCGGGGACCGACCTGATCGCCAGCATGTGCAAGGACCCGGAATTGTTGCCCGATCCGGAAGGCATGGCCAAGGCATTGCGCGAGCCTTTGCTCAAGATATTTCCGCCGGCGCTGCTGGGTCGTCTGGTCGCGATTCCCTATTACCCGTTGTCGGACGACATGCTTGGGAAAATCGTCAAGCTGCAACTGGACCGGATCAAGAAGCGGATCCAGGCACGTTACAAGATTCCATTCGACTACAGCGACGAGGTCGTCAAGCTGGTGGTGTCGCGCTGTACCGAGAGCGAGTCGGGCGGACGCATGATCGATGCCATCCTGACCAACACGATGCTGCCCGATATCAGCCGCGAGTTCCTGACCCGCATGATGGAGGGGCAAGCGATCGAGCGGGTGAGCGTGGGTGTCGAAGACGGGTTGTTCCGCTACACGTTTTGACTATTGATGCGACAACTTTCTCCAAATGTCGAGCGCAATTGCGGCGCGGGGTCGGATTTTCTTGAATGCTGAAACGATGACAAGCACCGCTCCTGAACTCCTGCCCGGTGAGATTGAACTGACGGTCCCCGAAATGGCGGCCTATGGCATACGTTTGCACCGCGACAATCGGCTCGATGCCGCCCAGAAATGCTACGAAGCGGTGCTTCAGGTCGATCCGCACAATGCCAACGCGTTGCACTATCTGGGCGTTTTGCACCAGCAGCGGGGCAAGAGGGCGGACGCCATAGACCTCGTGCGCCGGTCGCTTGCTATTGACCCTTGCGTGGCTGCGTGGCACAACAATCTGGGCAATTTGATGCTCGAAGATGAACAATACGAGGCCGCCTCGTCCTGCTACACCCGCTGTTCCGAACTGGATTCGGGCAACATCGAAGTCCTGAACAACCTGGGCGTCCTGCAACGCAAATTGGGGCGGCCTGAGCAAGCCGAGGTGTCCTTCAATCGCGCCATTGTGCTCAACCCTGAATTCGCGGATGCGCACGCCAATCTGGCCACCCTGCTGTGCAACTTGCCTGGCCGCCTGACGGAAGCTTTTTCACATTTGGCTGACGCGTTGGCCATGGCGCCTCGCAATGGCAATATTCGGCGTCTGCTCGTGGTGACATATGCGAAGGCAGGTCGCATCGACGATGCCCGCAAGGCGTGTCAGGAGTGGGCCGCAGTGGAGCCTGGCGATCCTCGCGCGCAGCACTATTTGGCTGCATTGGGTTGTGTGGCTGTCCCCGAGCGTGCGTCGGATGCTTATGTGGTCCAAGAGTTCGATGGTTTTGCAGGCAGTTTTGACGCCAAACTGGCGCTGCTGGACTACCAGGCGCCGCAGTGGGTCGGCGAAGCCGTCGCGCGCCTGATCGGGGAACCGAAGTCCAACTTGCAGGTACTCGATCTTGGATGCGGTACCGGGCTGTGCGGGCCGTATCTCAAGCCCTACGCCGAACGCCTCATTGGCGTTGATCTTTCGGCCAACATGATGGCCCGGGCGGCCGAGCGCCATGTTTACGACGCGCTGGTGAAAGCCGAACTGGTGACTTATCTTGCGAGCGTCGATGTGCCGCAAGACGTCGTGGTGTCGGCTGACACCCTGTGTTACTTCGGACGTCTGGATGCCGCATTTGCCGGCGTGCGTCGTGTCTTGCGCCCGAATGGCATCTGGGTGTTCACAGTCGAAGCGCATCGACACGAGCAGCCCTTCAATCTGCAGGTGCACGGGCGCTACAGCCATGCGCGTGCCTATGTCGAGTCGCAACTGCTGGCTAGTGGATTGGGCGACATTGAGGTGCGCGAAGTCGTGTTGCGCATCGAAGGTGATGAACACGTGTCTGGGTGGCTCGTCGCAGCGCGGGCGAAGTGAAACAGACAGGTCGGCAATCCGCTGGGCAAACGTTCTCGCGCAGCAGGCTGACCGGGTATCGCGACGATTGAAGATGGGTCGTGAGAGTTGGCACATGCGAATGCGATACTTCCTATCCATTGAAGGTACAGGACCATGCCAATAAATACGAACCACCCGATGAAGTTGGCAACATCTCTCGGGGACGAGTTGATGTTCAAGAGCATGGATGCGACTGAAGAATTAGGCCGCATGTTCGAATTCAATGTCGAGGCACTCGCCGATAGTGGAACCATCAGGCCGGACGACCTGCTGGGCAAACCTGCGACTGTGTCGGTCGAGTTGGACGACAAGCAGACACGTTATTTTCATGGACTGATTTGTGCCATCGAGACCGGCCACGCGACGCAACGCCAGTTTCAATATCGCTTGTCGCTACGGCCCTGGTTATGGATGCTGACCCGACGCACGGACACAAGGGTGTTCCAGAAACTGACGGTAGTAGATATTCTGAAGAAGGTATTCGAGCCTTTCAATCCGAAAGTTCAATTCGACGCGCTCACCGGCACTTTTCCGAAATACGACTACTGTGTGCAGTATCGCGAATCCGATTTCAACTTCATCAGCCGTCTGATGGAGCAAGAGGGCATTTATTACTACTTCAAACACACTTCGGCCGACCATACGATGGTGTTGGTCAATGCACCGAATGCACATGGCACGTATCTGACGTTTGAGAGCTTCGTGTTCAGGGACTCCATTGACGCGGCGCTTGATTTCGAGGGTATTACCGAGTGGCGCACTCGGCGGGAAATCCAGTCCGGCCAGGTCGTGTTGCGAGACTATGACTTCATCAAGCCCAGTTCTGTCATTCAGGCATTGGCAAAGTCCGAGCGTAAGGGTGCGCTCGACAAGCTAGAGGTCTACGACTATCCGGGGCGACACACCTTCGCCGAGACAGGCGAAGCGGCCGAGATCGACCGGTATTCCCGGTTGCGGATGGAAGAACTGCAAGCGCGTTATGTGAGGGTCGACGGGGCCGGCGCCGCGCGCGGCATGGCCTGTGGTCACAAATTCAATCTGCTCGACCATCCTCGGGACGATCAGAACCAGGGTTACCTGGTTGTATCAACGCGGCACGTGATGCGTCTGAGTGGTTATGAGTCGGGGTCTTCCGCCGCCGACGCCCTGGAGCAGTCCCAGACCACATTCCGTTGCTTTTTTTCCGCCGTTCCGGACACCGAGATCTTCCGATCGGCGTGCACCTCGGAAAAGCCCGTCGTGTCCGGTTTGCACACGGCCGTCGTGGTGGGCCCCAGCGCTGACGAAATTCATACCGACGAGTACGGTCGGGTCAGGGTGCAATTTCACTGGGATCGGCTGGGAAAGAAAGACGTCAATAGCTCCTGCTGGGTGCGCGTTTCAAGCCCCTGGGCTGGCAAGGGCTGGGGAGGTATTTCGTTGCCCCGAATCGGTCAAGAGGTGGTGGTCGATTTTCTGGGTGGCGATCCCGATAAACCCTTGATCACGGGGCGCGTCTACAACGGTGATCAAACACCGCCGTACGTATTGCCGGCGAACGCCACTGTCAGCACCAACAAGAGCCGATCCAGCGCGAAGGGCGGCAAAGAAAATTTCAACGAGTTGCGATTCGAGGACAAGAAGGGCGACGAATACATCTGGTTCCAGGCTGAAAAGGACTTTCACCAGTTTGTCAAGAACGACGCGACCTTGCTGGTCGACGGCAAGCAGGATCGTATCGTCAGGAAAGACCTGACAGAGCAGATCGACGGCGCGGTCAAGGTCAAGATCGGCAAGGACCACGTGGCCGAGGTCACGGGCAACCACAGCCTCAAGGTGACCGGCGACATCATGACCGAGTCCAAGGCGTCCATATCCCAGAAATCGGCCACCAAGACCGATGTCAAGGTGGGAACAGACCTCGGAGTCGATGCGGGCATGAATGTCCATATCAAGGCGGGCATGAATGTCGTGATTGAGGCCGGGCTCATGATCACGTTGAAGGCGGGTTCGTCGTCCATCGTGATCGGCCCAAGCGGCGTATCGATCGTTGGACAACCGTTGGTCCTGATCAACTCTGGCGGCGCTGCCGGGTCGGGTGCTGGCGCAAGCCCCAAACCGGTGCTGGCGGTGTCGGCGCCAGTGGACAAGAAAGATCCTCTTTAAGCGCCGGGCAAAGGCGATGGATGATGACACTCCATGGCGGTGGCACTTGAGCGTCGATGAACTGGCATGACAACAGCGCAAGACACGTCCGAGCTTGACCCGGCTATAACGCGGATGGGGCAATGGGTCGCCAGGTTATGGCCGCAATTGCACGCGCGGCTGGACCAACAACTGGATGCATTTGTCCAACTTTCGGCTGGCAATGCGGCGACACACCAGATTGATCGGGGCGATGCGACGCTGCGTTTTGTCAGTCTGTGTTGTGCGTTCGGCCCCAACTTCGAGCGTCGGCCTGAGAACGAGTGGGCGTTGGCAATCCTGGCTGACGAACGGCTTGGCTCTTGGCTCAAACTGCACCAGCTTGTAGTGCAAGGCGCTACCGCGCTCAAGCGCCGCGCTGGTCCAGGCGCCACGACCAGTGATCAACTATTGCATGCCGATCGCACACTACTGGCTGCGCTGGATCAGGAGAGTTTTGCCAACAACAGTGAAGCCGTTGCGCTGGCGCGTCTGGCGTGCGATCTCGAAACAGTCGACATTCGCTTGCTGGAGCTTGACTGGCGGCGCGAATACCGTCCGGTCGATGGCGCGTGGCCACTGGTTCAGTTGTCCGATCCCGTGGTTCCTGTCCGCATGGGGTCAGGTCGACCGGCACCGCCGTTGATCTGCGTCTTGGCGCACGCCGCGAAGCAGGGACCGGCCGCGCGTTTGCAGGTCAGGCTGCTGACCCACGCGGTGTGTGACCACGACCATCATCCCTTCGTGGTATTTGCTGGGGACCATGGTTTGTGGTCCTGGCGTGGCCATCAGGCCCGCTCGGTCAGTTGGCTGGTTCATTCAGCAGTGCCCGCGCCGGCCCCCAACGGGTTGCGTGTCACTCTGTTCGAAGAGGGCTTGCCCCTTACCAGTCTGTTGCGTGCGACCACATGCGGTCTGCGTGACGAAGGTGTACCCACGGGTGCGCTCGAAACCTATGTCTGGGCTTATCCTGCCGATCAATGGTTGTTCGAATGCCAGCGTGATGCCGAACAGACCTGGCAGTGGCCGCGCTCCGGTGCACCTGAAGAGTCAGATTGGGAGCCACTGACACGTTGCCGCATCGAGCGCAATGGACAGGAACTTGTCACCTCGAAGTGGGTCAAGGCGTTCCATGAAACGCTGGATCTGGCCCTGGTACGTGGATTCGACAAGCTGTTCACGGCGTGGCAGTCGGTCGTGACCGATGCATCGATGTTGCTGACGGTGTCTCTGATGTCCGGGCGCTGCGCATCGACCTGGGGTTGGCGCGAAGGGCCCGAAGGTCTGGCGGGCCGTCCACTGATGCGAGCCCTTGGCGACCTTGATCTGCACAATGATCTGGATCTGTTGTTGTCCGGAGAGTTGGCACTGGGCCTGACCAGAACAGCCGTGCGCCTGCGCCTGCAAGGTGCTGCACCACTGAAGCAGCGCTTCGTGCGCGATCAAGTTACGCCTGGATTGATGGATGTCCTGCTGCCAGTCGTCGCGCGCTGGCGGTTCGACTATCGGATCGAGTTCGACCCGATTGCCGTGGACGAAGGTGTCGTGTGGCGCGACGCCGGTCCTTGTACGGGCTCCCTGGTCGGTGAATTGGGGTTGCGTCCCAACGCGAGCGGCGGCGCAGGCTGGCAATGGTTTGCGCGCCTCGACACTGAAGCGGTGACCGCACCGATCGGCATGTTCGATCCGGTTTTGGGTGAAACCGGGCGTGTGCTGCCGCTATTGCCAGCGACCAGGCTGCTCGACTGGAGCCTGGGCTGAGGCCCCGGATTACCGATGGAACGTCTGATGGTGATGCGCCTGCAAGCCCAAGGCTGTGCTGTCGAGGCACGCATCAACGACATTCCGGTCGGGCGCATCGGCCCGCTGGGCGGCGTCATGTTTCTTCCAGTCCACGAGTACCTGCTTGAGGGGGAAAACGAACTGAGCCTGATCATCGATCCCAGGCCACCGGGCTTGAGCAGGAGGCCGCAAGTTCCGGTGTTTGCCGAACAGGCGGTCGGGGCCCGCATGCTGCTGTTGCTGCCGCGCATCGGTCAGGCTGCGGACGAGTCGCAGGCCCGTACTGTGGCAGAAGTAGCCTGGGCAGTCCCGCAGGGTGACATCTACGACACTCCGCTGGTCAGCAGTATCGGTGTCGAGTTGCCTGTGAAGTTCCCACGCTGGCGCTGGCTCGACGCTCCAATGATCGACGATGTCGAGGCGCATCGTGCCATGGTGGCCGCCTTCTTGCGATCAATCGTGGTGGATCTGCTCAAGGGCGAGGTAGAGTCGTATCTGACGGCCAGTCGCTTGCGGTTGGAAGAACTGGCCTTGGCTTACCAGCAGCCAGTGGCCACGGTGACGGCCAAAATGCGCGCGCGATTGCAATTGCTGCATGCGACGAAGGCGCTGAAGATGCCGATTCCGACACCCGCCAATCTGGTGCTGAACCGTTGTGCGGGAAGGCGTCTGCTAGAGTGCATGAACAGTGATGGCAAGCCGATTCTTACGACTGCGCCCGCTGCGGATGGGAGCGTGTCGGCGTGGCCGGTGCGACTTGCCGTGGCCAACGGGCGCTGCCACATTCTGCGCTAGGCCGTCAAGTTACCAATTTGGTTCGGATCGGACGGAGGCTATCGATGATTACGCTGACAGTCACAAGTTTCAACGGCACTGCGGTCTCCGACCTCGCGTATGCCTTTGACGAACTTGGCGGAACCGTCGGGCGCGCCCCTACCAACCAGCTTATCCTGCCAGACCCGGAGCGATCAATCTCGCGGGTGCAAGCGCAAGTGGGATTTCGTTCGGGCGCATATTTCTTTACGGCCCGCGGTGCGATCCCAATGACGCACAACGGCAAACCGATGTCCGAGTCCGCAGAGGTTAAACTGGCCGCGGGCGACCAGATCGAGATCGGCGGTTACCGCATCGCCGTGACAGCCCGCGCTGCGGCAAGCGCCGCCGCAGACCCGTTCGAAGCGGCGTTTGGCGAACCGAAGGACGCGGCGAAACCTTCGTCGATGGCGACCGGGAGTGTCAAGGCGGTGAAAGTGCAAGCTCCGTCTGCGCCTAGCCCTGCACTTGCGCCTCGCCCTCCACTTGCGGCTAGCCATGGCAAGTCGTCGGGCGGCGGGATTCCCGACGACTGGGATCCGTTTGTCGACAGCAAGTCAGATCCGTTCAACCCGGTCTCCCGTGGCAACGATCCGGCGCGGCCGCCAGCCGGGGCAGGGCGCCAGTCGGGCCAGGACGCACCGCTGATCGCCCGATCGGGCGCAGAGAGCTCGTTGGATGCCATGTTCGGACTCAAAGGGGGGGCGCCAACAGGCGATCCGCTGGCTGCTTCGCCGCTGGCAACTGGCAGTGCAATGTCCAAGCCCGGTCGCGAGGCGGACAGCGGGCTTGGCGCATTGATGCAGCCGGCCAAGGCGGGGGCCAAACCCCAGTCTGATCATGTGTCCGACCTGAACGCGCCATGGGCCAACGCGCCCAAGCCTTTGGCCTCGTCGAATTCGTCCGGTGCGGCGGCACTGCCCGGCGCCGTTTTGTCATGGGATACAACCAAGCCGGACAAGACCGTGGTGGCCCGGCCCGGCGACGTTGGCGCAGGAGGTGTCAGCGCAGGAGGCGCACCTGTTCAGGCAACGCCCGCACCAGCAAACCCGCGGCCGGCATTGGTGGAGGCTCCCAAGGCCTCACGAGTCTTTGAAGTGGCGGGATCCGCGCCAACGCGTGACACCGAGCTGCTCGCTGCACTGCAGGAAGGGCTTGGCGCGGGAGATTTGCGCATGGGACCGATGTCGCCGGAACTGCTGCGGCTGGTGGGCCAGTTGTTGCGCGAATCGACCAAGGGCACGGTCGAATTGCTGGCTGCACGTGCTGCCCTGAAGCGTGAAGTGCGCGCCGACGTGACGACCATTCTGGCCAACAGCAACAATTCCCTGAAATTTTCGCCCAGTGCGGAAGTGGCGCTGCAATACCTGCTCGGGCCAAAGGTCGGCGGTTTCCTGCCGCCGGTGGACTCCATGCGCGACGCCTTTGACGATCTGCGCGCGCATCAGCTTGGTGTCATGGCAGGGGTCAAGGCGGCGTTGACGGGTGTTGTGAAGCGCTTCGATCCGGTGGAAGTGGAGCGCAAACTGAGCGCCACGTCGACACGCGCCAGCTTGATTCCGTCGAGCCGCAAGGCCCGCCTGTGGGAAATGTTCGAAGAGGTTTACCGGGATATGGCTTCGCAGGCCGAGGAGGACTTCAATGCCTTGTTTGGCGACACTTTCCTGAAGGCCTACCAGCAGTACATCGACCAGCTGGAGAGCCAGGCGGGTACCAAGCCATAACATGCTCACGCTCGAACTGGCCATCCTGTCGGAACGTGGTGGCCGCAACTACAACGAGGATGCCTGTGGCTACTGGCGATCCGAGCGCCAGATCTGTTGCGTGCTGGCCGATGGCGCGGGTGGCCACGGTGGTGGTGACGTCGCTTCGCGATTGGCGGTAAAGGAGTTGTTGGCCGGATTCGCGGCCGCGCCGTCGGATAACGGTTCGGACTTGTCGCGTCTTGTGCGCATGACCAATCAGGCCGTGCTGGACGGACATGTTTCGGGAACAGCCCAGGCCGACATGCACACCACCATCGTCAGCCTGGTCATCGACCTGGTCGATGGACGCGCGCATTGGGCCCACGCGGGTGATTCCCGCTTGTATTGGTTTAGGGGCCGACGCATGTTAGAGCGCACGCGCGACCATAGCCTGGTCGAGTCCCTGGTCGATGCCGGGGTGATTCGCGATGACCAGACCCGCCACCATCCGGAGCGCAGTGTGTTGTTGTCGGCACTGGGTAATGACGATGAAGATCTCGAACTCGCCAGTTCGCGGTCGTCCCGCGTTGTTGCGGGTGGCGACGTTTTTCTGTTGTGCAGCGATGGCGTGTGGGAGCACATCGCGGATCTGGACCTGGAGCAGTTGCTGGCGCAGGCGAGTACACCTCAAGATTGGCTGGCGTGCATCGAGTCAACCATCCAGGATGCCACTGCGGGCCGGCCGAGCTACGATAACTACACCGCACTGGCGCTGTGGTTGGGTGGTGCGCCAGACGTTTGAGTTGATGCAAGGGGAACCACGCTATGCCAATCCAGACCTGTATGGGCGCCACCATGAAGTGCAGCATGGGGCTCGCACCGAGCACCTTGATTCCGACGCCGAAGACCGTCATCACGAGCCAGATGATGGCTGCCAACATCATGGACCACGTTCCCATGATGAACATCCTTCCTTTTGGCATGTGCACGTCGCCAGCGAACCCCGTGGTGATTGCTGCAACCGCTGCTGCTTTGGGAACACCGACCCCGGCGCCATGCATTCCGGCGACGCCAGCACCCTGGATTCCTGGGCAGACAACGGTGATGTTGTGCAACATGCCTGCGCTGGACAACACGTCCAAGCTGATGTGCATCTGGGCCGGTGCAATCGAATTCGTGACTCCGGGCCAGTTCACCCACATGATTCCATGAGCCGTAGGGCCGTTCCCAAGGCGAATCCCGCAGTGCGTAGCACGCAGGGTTCCCCAGTAAGCCGTAGGGCCGTTCCCAAGGCGAATCGCGTAGCGCGCAGCGCGGCGGTTACCTTTTAAGCCCGTCTGCGGTACCACCGTCGGCGGCCATTGACCGGGTATCATCAGTTCGACGCAACGAGCCAGGCGTGGTGTTCCCGGTCACGCCGTCCAGCCCTTGACGCCAATGCAGTGCGACGCTCAGACTGTACAAGTTGCATGAAAGCACAATGACGACGACCTATCTATGACGTGGCACAACAAGGTAATGTGGACTGAAGGAATGTTTCTTCAGCCACAGCATTTTCAGCAACAGGATCGTTACGTCACGCGTGCCATCGATGCGCGATTCCGACAGTCGGTGGGGTATGCATGGGGTTTGCATTCGCTCACGCTGGACGAGCCGGCCTTGTTGCAGGGAAAGCTGGCGCTGACAGGGGCAACCGGCGTGTTTGGGGATGGCACTGCGTTTGCCATTCCGTCCAACGATCCCGCGCCACTGGCGATGGAAATCCCCTCCGACGTCCGCGACGAAATGGTCGTACTGGCGCTGGCTCTGAATCGACCGGGTGTTGCCGAAAGCGACGTGGAGGATGGTTCGACGTCCATGCCGCCACGGTTCCATGCGCTGCAGCTCGACGTGGCTGACAGCCATGCCGCGAACCTGCGCCAAGCGCCGCTTCAGATCGGCCGACTCAACCTGCGGCTGATGCTCGAGCGCGATGCGAATGATGGTTACAGTTTCCTGCGGGTGGCCCGTATTGCCGAACGGCGCACCGATGGCCGCATTCTGCTCGATCCCCAACATGTCCCACCGCTGCTGCACGTGACCGGCAATGTGGTGCTCGACGGTTTTTTGCGCGAGGTCATTGGCCTTTTGCATCAGCGCGGCGAAACGCTGGCTGCGCGACTGGCGCAACCCGGACGTGCAGGGGTGGGCGAGATTGCCGACTTCCTTTTGCTGCAGCTGTGCAACCGCTACGAACCCCTGCTGGCCCATGAGCGGCTGGCGCCGGTGCTGCATGCTGCCAACCTGTTTGCGATGCTGTTGTCGTTGTCTGGCGAACTGGCGACGTTTCGAGACAGCAAGCGCCCTGCCAGTTTGCTGCCCTACAACCATGACGAGCCGGCGCAGTGTTTCAACGCGCTGATGGCCGATCTGCGGCAGTCCCTGTCGATGGTGCGAGAGCAGTCGGCAATACCGATCGAACTCCAGGAGCGCAAGTACGGCATCCGCGTAGCCATCATTCCCGACCTGGAACTGCAGCGCAGCGCCGTGTTCGTGTTGGCGGTCAATGCACAGATGGACAGCGAGCAACTGCGCGCGCGTTTCCCGACCCAGGTCAAGATCGGACCTGCCGAGCGCATCCGCGATCTGGTGAACCTTCAGTTGCCCGGCGTGTTGTTGCGCCCCTTGCCGGTGGCACCGCGGCAGATTCCATTTCATGCCGGTTTCAGCTACTTCGAGTTGGAGACCCGTGGCAACGAAATGTGGCGCCAGTTAGAGACTTCCGGCGGGCTGGCCATGCATGTCGCCGGTGATTTCCCGGCCTTGGAAATTGAATTCTGGGCGATTCGCGCATGAATGACCCCGAACCATTCTCGGCGTTCGATTCCGATCGGACGGTCATCGTCAAGCCGTCTGCGGGTCGTACTGCGCGCCAGACCGGGTCCGCATCGGCTACGACATCGACCTCGACGACTGCCACAAGCGACCTGACGACCGAAGCCGTGCGCTTGCCCGAAGTGCCGGGCAGCGCCGGGTTCGGTCCGTTGCTGCAATTGACCTCGCCGCTGTTGATTGCTGGAGCCCGCATCCGCGTGTTGGCGCAACATGCGGATCCGGCAGGACTGCGTGCCGCGCTGGTGGCTGCCGTGCGCAAGTTCGAGGCTGACGCGCACGCGCGAGGCCTTCCCAATGAGCAGGTGGTGGCCGGACGCTACCTGATGTGTACCTACATCGACGAATGCGCCTCCGGTACGCCCTGGGGTGGCTCGGGAGCATGGTCGACCCACAGTTTGCTGGTGCTGTTCCACAACGAATCCTGGGGCGGCGAGAAGCTTTTCCAGCTACTGGGCAAGCTGGCGGAAAACGTTGGCACCAACCGGAGCCTGCTCGAGCTGATCTACGTTGTTCTGGCGATGGGTTTCGAGGGACGTTACCGGGTGTTGAACGATGGCCGGGCGCAACTCGAAGGCGTTCGCGAAAAACTGGCGCAGATGTTGCGCAATCAAGGTGCTGGCGCTGCAACCGAACTGTCGCCGCATTGGGTCGGATCGGGCGTCGCGGGTACGCGTTTGCGCGACGGCATACCGATCTGGCTGGTGGCAACCGCCGCCGCATTGTTGCTGGCACTGGTGTTCGTGGCGCTGCGTTTGTCCATCTCCAGCGGAACGAGGGATACCTTCACCGCACTGCAGGCGCTCGATGTCAAGGTTCCTGTTGCGTCGGTTCCACCACCGCCACCGCCGCCGGCCCCGGTGCCGCGCTTGTCGGGCCTGCTCAAGCCCGAAATCGATGCCGGCAAGGTGCAGGTCCGCGATCTGGCCGACCGTTCGATCATCACGATTCCGGGCGACGGCTTCTTCAGGTCCGGGGGCGTGGACGTGTCGCCTGAAGTGATGCCGCTGCTGGTTCGTATCGGCGAAGAGCTCAAACGTATTCCAGGGCAGATCCTGGTCACCGGGCACACCGACAACCAGCCGATCCGGTCTTTGCGTTTCCCGTCCAACTGGCATTTGTCGAAAGAGCGCGCACAGGCTGTCAATACCATCCTGACGGCCGAGGTCAAGGCGGAGCGGGTACGTTCGGAGGGTCTGGCAGATACGCAGCCGATTGCCGACAACAGCACAGCGGCCGGACGTGCGTTGAACCGCCGGGTTGAAATCACGTTGCGTCCGACCCCGGCGCGCTAGGCCTGTGGGCAAGAATCTGGAAATGGGCAGGACACGTCGATGAAGCGATTGATGATCTGGTTGGTCCGTCCGATGGTCCTGGCCGCGCTAGGACTGATCGTCCTTTCAGCTCTGGTGTGGTGGGTCGGCCCGTTGCTGTCCCTTGGTGATTGGCGCCCTCTGGATGGTGTGGGTGGGCGTCTGCTGGTCATCGGTGCAGGCTGGCTGATCTGGCTTGGCGCCCTGGCGTGGCGCGCCTTGCGTCAACGGCGCGCCAACGCGACCCTGATGCGGGGAATTTCATCGGGCGCGGTTGCGATCGACCGTGAGAGCGAGGTACTTAACACGCGTTTTCGCGAAGCCATAGACAAGTTGCAGGCCGCTGGCGGTGCCGGCCGTTGGTTCGGCGGTGGTTCGTCGCTGTACCAGTTGCCCTGGTACGTATTCATCGGCGCGCCTGGATCAGGCAAGACGACGGCGTTGCAGAATGCCGGTTTGCAGTTCCTGTTGTCCGAGACCGACAAAGCCGGCCCGGTCAAAGGCGTTGGCGGCACACGCAATTGCGACTGGTGGTTCACCAGCGATGCCGTTCTGATCGACACGGCTGGGCGTTACACGACGCAGGACTCGGACAGCGCCGTCGATGCCAAGGCATGGGACAACTTCATGGCGTTGTTGCGCAAGACGCGCCCGCGTCGTCCGATCAACGGCGTATTGCTGACGATCAATACGCAAGACCTGTTGCAGCAAAATGCGACCGAGCGCAAAGAACATGCACAAAAGTTGCGTACCAGGCTGCATGACCTGCAGGCCAAGCTCGGTGTCAGGGCTCCGATCTACGTCCTGATCACCAAGACCGACCTGGTGGCGGGATTCAACGAGACCTTTGAGGCATTCAACAAAGACCAGCGCGACCAGGTCTGGGGCTTCACGTTCGACGCCGGTGCGAGCACTGCAACTGCGCTGGCGTCCTTCGACGCGCAATATTGCGCTCTGGAGCAGCACCTGGGCAGCGGCCTGTTCGATCGGATGCAGGCCGAGCGCGATGGCGCCAAGCGCGCCAGCATCTTCAGTTTTCCGGTGGAGTTTGCCGGACTTCGGCCGGTGTTGGCAGAGTTCATGGCAACGGTTTTTGCCGCTGGCGGGTCGTTGCAGGAGGACGTGCGGCTGCGCGGCGTTTACTTCACCAGCGGAACACAGGAGGGCACGCCGATAGATCGGGTCATGGGCGCGGTGTCCAGATCGTTCGGGTTTCAGGCGCGCAATGCCACCACGGTCGGCCAGCGTGGCAAGAGCTTCTTCTTGCGGCGCTTGCTGCAGGACGTCATATTCCCCGAGCGCGACCTGGTGGCCTTCAACCAGGGTACGGAACGCCGTCGGCTCCTGTTGCGCTCGATCGGATTTGCCGCCATCGCGCTCGTGTCGATCGGATTGCTGGGTGCCTGGGCCACGAGTTTTGTGCGCAACCAGGCCTATGTGCAGCAGGTGGCCCAGAAGCTGCCCGAGTTGCAGAAATCTGTCGATGCCGTGCCCGCCGCGCGCTCCGGTGATGTATCGCCGCTACCCGGGGTTTTGACGGCCGTGCGTGATGCGGCGACCTCACCGAATTTCGACCTGGCGTCGCCGCCCCTACTCAACACTTTGGGCTTGTACCAGGGAGATGAACTGAATGCGGGTGCGAGGATTGCCTACCACCGTTTGCTCGAGCAAGCCTTGTTGCCGCGCGTCGCTAGCCGCTTGGAAGAACGCCTGCGTGGCAGCAGCAAGGACAACCTGGAACAGGCATATGAGGCGCTCAAGAGTTATCTCATGCTCTATTCGCCCGACAAGTTTGACGCCGAGGCACTCAAGGCGTGGATATCCGTCGATTGGGATGTCAATTACCAGCGCAGTCTGGAGCCGGAACAGCGCAAGGCGCTCGACGCCCATCTGGATGCCTTGCTCGCCATGGGCGCACCGGCGGCGATTCGGCCGATGGACGAAGCCCTGGTGCGCGACACGCGCGACATGCTGGCGGCTTTTCCGCTTGAGTTCCGCATATTCAGTCGGCTCAAACGCCAATACCGGGGTGATTTGCCGGAGTTTTCGGTTGCCCGTGCGGCGGGTGTCAACGCGCAGCAGGTTTTCGAGCGGGCCAGCGGCGAGCCCTTGTCCAAGGGCATCTCGGGTTTTTATTCGAAGGCAGGCTACCTCAATACGTTCCAGAGTTCGGTGCAGGGTATCGCCGCCAGGATGGCTGCAGAGGAAACCTGGGTGCTGGGATTCAAGGGCGAGCAGCTCAAGGACCTGGTTGGCAGCGGGCTCAGTGACCGGGTCCGACGCATCTACCTGCAGGAATACGTCAAGCAGTGGGACAGCTATCTGTCCGATGTGCGACTGATCAAGCTCGATGGTCTCGGTCGCGGCATGGAGGCTGCGCGGGTGCTGGCTGCGGTCGATTCGCCACTGGCCGCCTATTACCGTGCGATTGCCAGGGAAACCACACTGGTGCCACCGGTGGCCCAGCCGAATCAGACCTCGGTGGGCAAATTGGCGGATCAGGCTACCAAGAACAAGAATGAAATCGCCAAGCTGGCCGGCGTGCAGCCAGCGCCGAACCAGGCATCGAACGGACCGATCGAGCGCATCGTGGACGACCGTTTCGCGTCGATCAACGCGATGGTGCAGGGCGCGCCGGCGCCGATCGACGACGTGCTGAAGATGTTCGGCGATGTCTATGCACAGCTTCAGGCCGTGGACTCGGCGCAGAAAAGCCAGTCACCACCTCCACCACCAGGGGCGGCCGACAGGGTCAAGGCTGCTGCCGGCACCCAGCCCGAACTGATTCGCAACATGCTGGTCAGCCTGGCCGATGCCGGTGCGAAAGGCAGTCGGGAAGGTGAACGCAGTGTGATGACGAGCGAACTCAAGCCGATATCCGATTTCTGTCGCAGGGCCATCAGCAACCGGTATCCGTTCGCGTCCGGTTCCAACGCAGACGTGTTGCCGGACGATTTCGGCCAGCTGTTTGGCCCTGGTGGCCTGTTGGACGATTTCTACCAGCGGCGCCTGGCATCGTTGGTCGACACCGGTTCGAATCCGTGGCGTTACAAGCCGCTTGCCGACGGTGCAAAGCCAGCCGGCTCGGCAGCGCTGGTCGATTTTCAGCGCGCGGCCAAGATCCGGGAAGGATTTTTCCGTGGCGGCGGCAAGACGCCGGGCTTCCGGCTCGAAATTCGTGCCGTCGAGATGCTCGATGGCTTGAAGGAGCTGTCGCTCGACATCGATGGCCAGGTCCTCAAATTCGTCGCAGGCAATGCATCGTCGGTGGTCGTGAACTGGCCGAGCCAGAAGGTCGGGTCACAAATCCGGTTGAGCACGGTTCCGGCGACGACACCGCTGGGTTTCGAAGGGCCATGGGCGTTGTTCCGTCTGTTCGACCGATTTGACGTGCAGCCGTCTGCCCAGCCGGAAAAATTTAGCGTGATGATCAATGTGGAAGGCAAGCGCGTGCGGCTGGAGGTCATTGCCAATAGCGTCATCAACCCATTCCGCATGCGCGAGATCCAGCAGTTCCGGTGTCCGGGCGCCTTGTGATGTCGAATGGTCCGACCGTCTCCCGTCGCGCCGTCGGTTGGCATGGCAAGTTGCCGACGCTTGGCGACTTCACCACGCGAGGACTCGACGACGATTTTGTCGAGGTCTGGGATGGCTGGATGTCGTGCGGCTTGTCCCGATTGCGTGCCGACAGTCCGGACCACTGGCTCGATGCCTATCTCTCCAGTCCGACCTGGCGCTTCATCGTGACACCGCGTTTCCTGCCGGCCCCTTTGTCCACCGGCATGTGGACCGGCGTCGTGATGCCGTCGGTGGATCGGGTCGGTCGCTATTACCCGTTGACGTTGGCGGGGCGGCTGGATGCCATTCCCAGCAGCCGTGACGGGCAAGGCGCTTTGTGGTCGTGGTTGCAGCGACTGCAGGACGCCGCAATCGATGCCTTGCAGGATGACTGGAGCGTCTCGGCGCTCGATACGGAACTGTTGCGCCTGGGCCTGCCGCCGAACGGTGGTGCCGGCCAGCCGGGAGTATCGCTGTTGGATTTTGTGTCGGAGGGCCCCGCCGACAGGCCAACGGCGGGCTCCATGAGCACCTTCTTGTGCGCCTGCGTCAGTGCCTGTGCGGCCACATCGGCGCAGGGACAATGTATCTGGGTCACCGAGAACGAGCACTATGAGCCAACGCTTTTGCATTCGAGCCGGCTGGACGACGGCGTTGCCCGACTCTGGTCCATGTGACTGTGCCGCAGTGCTCGGCTGGCCCTGAACAGGTGGCAGTAGTGTTTTGGCATCGATATCGGCGAAAATCGGCGCGATGAGGAGTGGATCGCCATGGTTCTGAAGAAGCTGGGTCGCTACGACATCATCGGTGTCCTGGGCAAAGGCGCCATGGGTCTGGTCTATGAAGCGCGCGATCCGAACCTTGACCGGCGCGTGGCGATCAAGACCATCAAGGTCGATAACCTCTCGCAGAAGGCCGCCGACGAATACGCCACGCGTTTTCGCACCGAGGCTCGCTCCGCCGCCCGACTCCAGCACCCCAATATCGTTAGTGTGTACGACTCGGACCGCCACAAGGACGTCGCATACCTGGTGATGGAGTTCGTGCAGGGCGACGACCTGAAACAGCACATCGACGACGGCAAGGTCTTCACCCTGGAGCAGTCGCTGCACATGATGCGCGATCTGCTGGCGGCACTCGAATATGCGCATGTCCGCCACATCATCCACCGCGACGTCAAGCCGGCGAATCTGCTGGTCGAGGCTAGTGGACGTGTCAAGCTGACCGATTTCGGCGTGGCGCGCATGCAGGATTCGGCTGAGGGCACGCGCACCAGGGGGTCGATGGTCGGCACGCTCAAGTACATGTCGCCCGAGCAGGTGCAGGGGCTGTTGGTGGATGCGCGGACAGATATTTTTGCCGCTGGCGTGGTCTTGTACCAGTTGCTGACCGGTCGCCGCCCCTTTGACGGTGACAGCGAGTTCGCGATCATCCAGCAGATCATCTCGACGATGCCACCGCCCCCGTCGAGTATCAATCCGATGCTGCCGGCGGCGCTCGATGATGTTGTCGCCCGGGCATTGGCCAAGTCGCGCGATCTGCGTTTTGACAGCGCACAGGCATTTGCTTTGGCGCTGCGCGAAGCCGGTGGTTTTGCACAGGACCAGACCATTGCGTTGCCGATCGGCAGCGCCAGCAGCTCGTCATTCGGCGGTACCGGCTCCAATGCGCAGCGGTCCCGTACGAGTGGGTCGACCGTGCGGCTGTCCAGGCAGCCCGACGGATCGTATTCGACCGTGACGCAGGAACTGGAACTGGTGTATTGGAAAGACGTCAAGGACTCGGACGACAAGCAGGATTTGCTGGGTTTTCTGGACCGTTTCCCGTCGGGAATTTATGCCGACCTGGCGCGTCGGCGCCTGCGCAGATGGCACTCCGGCGCGGCCGCAGACCTCTCCGGGGCATCTTCCGGCGGCGTTGCCTGGTCTGCACCGAGCCGTTCCGAGCAAGGCGAGGCTACCTTGTTGGCGGACGAGAGAACCTTGCTGCTGGCGCGTGAAGACATCACAGCAGCACCCAAACCGATGCCGGCACCGGCGCCGGCCCCCGCTGCAGTCCCTGCGGCTGCGTGGGTAGTGCCGCCACAGGACCTGACCGACGTCGGCGGGCCCGAGCCCCTGGTTGAAGACACCAATGCGGGTGCGGCTGAGGCGGTCGACGAATGGGCTCCAGCTAGCGACGCCGACTTGGCCGACGGCGCCAGCGGCAGCGAGGATGAACCAAACGCTTCGGTCGACGCCGATGCGGTGGCCGCGTCCGACACGGGGGCTGCGGATGGCGCAGCCGAAAGCGCGGGTTCGGAGCCCTTGTCCGATGCGTCTACAAAGGCAGAAGCTGGCGCGGTAGCCGCTGTCGAGCCGGTTGCGTCGGTCCCTGCAGCGGATGCAATCGTGATGGATGCCGCTGACCCATCGGCCCCCGGTGACACCGGGGACACACCGGACGCAGGCACGGTCCTGGCGCCGGCACCGGCTGCAGTCGCGGATGTGGCGCCGATACCGGTCGATCTTGCGGCTGGAGAACTGCTCCCGTCCGCAGCGTTGGCGGGGTCGGACATGGCGCAGCCCGAGCCCGCTGCTGCGAAAGTGCCTGCCAAGGCGTCGCCGCGCAAGTTGCTGCTGGTGCTGGCGTCGGTCGCCATGTTGTCGATCGCCGCATTGTGGTACCTGCAGTCACCCGGTACGCAGGCCGTGGCACCTCAAGCCGTTCCAGATGCCAGTGTTGCGTTGCCGGTGACGCCACCAGCGAGTGATCCGGGCGCCGATGTCGTGGTCGCAGTGCCGGCTGTGGTGGCGCCTGTCGCTGTCGTTGCAGCGAGCGCCGCCGCTGCGCCCCAGGTCGCCAAGGTGCCGCCGGTGGACAACCCAGTGCCCGCGAAGCCCGTTGCGGTGACCAAGCCGGTGGCGGCCAAGCCCGCAGTGGTCC
>ENA-ORBV01003531-ORBV01003531.1-microbial-mat-metagenome-genome-assembly--contig:-NODE-3531-length-31152-cov-12.255672_pt1 | contig 31152 bp, 29 predicted proteins | sample MGYA00237777_ERZ505514 | MGnify/ENA primary metagenome ERZ505514 (study PRJEB26160, sample SAMN06269048) | microbial mat metagenome | isolation source: Oligotrophic lake microbial mat | place... | reverse complement strand
GCCCCCGCCACCGCCGTCATTCCTGCCGCCCATGCCGGGAGCGCCCGTCGGGATGCCGGGGACGATCATCGGGCCACCCGCCTGCGACGGGATTTCGCCGTTGCCATTGCGGTCCGGCAGTCGTCCGCCGGCGCCGCCATTGCCGCGGCCGTCGACACCACGCCCGCCTGCGCTGTCCATTCCGACTCCGCCCGGCGCACCGCGACCGGCCGATGCCACGACGACATTCTCCGCGCCGCCGTAGCCGGCAACCAGCTCGTTCGTGTAGGCCTTGGTAATGCTCGTCGGGTTTCCGTTCGCCCCGCCCCCGCCGTTAGCGCCGCCCTTGCCGCTGGTGCCGATCGTGAGCTTGTAGACGCCCGGCGCGAGGTACTGCGAAGTCTTCGAGGGCACGGCGCCTGCGCCGCCACCGCCTGAAGAGAGGAACCCACCGGCGCCGCCGCCACCGCCGCCGCCGCTAAGGAGGATTTCATACGTGCCTTCGCCCAATTGCGGCGACGGGTAGGTGGCGAGTTGCGGGAAGCCGGCGAGGGATTGCGGTCCGTCCTTCGGCATCACGGTAAGGAAGCACTGCCGGTTGACGGCATCGACCGGCGCGCTGTTGGCCGAGAAGAAGTTGCCGCGGCTGTCGAATAGCGCGGCGCATTGCGGAACGTCCTGGGCGAATGCGGGGGCCGACGCCGAGGCCAGCACCAGCAGGGCCATGCGAATTTCGGTTTTCATGAGGTAACTCCTGTTTGTATTGCTTCGACACGCGCTCTGGAAAGATTTCCCTCGTGTGCCTGTAAATCGAGAATACGGCTGCCTTCGGGGCGCGTCCGTTCGCCACCGAACATGACAACGCAATAGAGTTCAATAAAGCCCGCAATCAATTTGCCCGGAGGGCGCCATCCACGATGCGCACGCGATCGCCCTCGCGCCAGTTCGGGGCCGAAGACTGCGGGAAGACCCGGCTTGATCCGTCCTCGAAATTCACCGTGACTTCGTAGCCTTTGGTCGCCTTGACGCGCCTTTCGATCTCGTTGCCGGCGATCACACCGCCGACCGCACCGACTACGGTCGCGATCTTCTGCCCGTCGCCGCTGCCGACCTGGTTGCCGAGCACGCCGCCGAGCACCGCGCCACCGACGGCGCCAAGGCCGCTGGCCTCGCCGCGCGTCGAAACTTCGCGCGTGGATGCGATTACGCCGCAGTCGGTGCACTTGAGCGGCGCGCGCCGCGGGGCGTTCGCGTCCATCACGGGCTCGGTGCGTGGTTCGTAGGAGGAGCGCGGCTTCGCGGGGGGCGATTGAGGCGCCCCCAACTGGGGATGAGGCACCCCCATCTGGGTGAACGGCGCCTTTTCCATCCCGGCCGGCACGGTGTCCGCCGAGCGGCTCAGGCTCAGGGGGATCCAGCCCATCATGGCCGCGATGCCCACGCCGCCGAACACGATGATTGCGATGCCTGCGGCCCACATCAGGGGAGTGTTCGGTTTGCGTGCTTGCGGATCCATGGTTGCCCCTTGGCTGCGTGAAGGTGCCGGGAGGCTACGCAGCGTCGCCGGGAGGGTCTGTACGGTGCCGAACCCATGCTCGAGCACATGAAGCCGCAGCGCAGCCGCTATGTGCGGTAACCGGCATACGAACGAAGGCCGCCGGCCCCATCATTGGCAGCCCTGTTCGCCCCCCCCGGATCCAGCCCGATGCCAAGAACTACCCTTTCTTCCGATCCGGCATTGATCAAGTCCGGCGCGCTCCAGCACGCGATCCTCGCCAGCCCCAAGTTCTCGATCATCGCCACCGACGAGAAAGGCATCATCCAGTTCTTCAATATCGGCGCCGAGCGCATGCTCGGCTACACCGCCGGTGAAGTCGTCAACCGCATCAACCCGAGCGACATCCACGATCCCGACGAGGTGGCGGCCCGCGCCGCGGCCTTGAGCGTCGAGCTCAGGGTGCCGATTGCGCCTGGTTTCGAGGCCCTCTGCTACAAGGCCTCGCGCGGGATCGAGGACATCTACGAGCTGACCTACATCTGCAAGGACGGCAGCCGGTTCCCGGCGCTCGTCTCGGTCACCGCGCTAAGGGACGATGCCGACAAGGTCATCGGCTACCTGCTGATCGGCACCAACAACTCGGAGCGCAAGCGCGTCGAATCGGAGCTGAACCGCGCGATTGCCGCAGCCGAAAAAGCCAACCGAGCGAAATCCGACTTCCTTTCCGGCATGAGCCACGAGCTGCGCACGCCCCTCAATGCCATCCTCGGTTTCGCGCAGCTCATGGAGACCGCCAGCCCGCCGCCGACGATCGGTCAAAAGCGCAACCTCGAGCAGATCCTGAAGGCCGGCTGGTACCTGCTCGAGCTGATCAACGAAATCCTCGACCTCTCGCTGATCGAATCGGGCAACGTCACGCTTTCGCGCGAGCCGGTTTCGCTCGTCGAGGTCATGCTCGAGTGCCGCGCCATGATCGAGCCGCAGGCCCTCAAGCGCGGCATCGGCATGAAGTTCCCGCGCTTCGAAACGCCGCTTTACGTCAGCGCGGACCGCACGCGCGTGAAGCAGGTGCTCATCAACGTCTTATTCAACGCGATCAAGTACAACAAGCCCGGCGGGTCGGTCGACGTGGAATGCACCCAGGACGTCCCCGGCATGATCCGCATCAGCGTGCGCGACACTGGTGCCGGAATGTCGCCCGCGCAGCTTGCGCAGCTCTTCCAGCCGTTCAACCGCCTGGGCAGGGAAAACAGCTCCGAGGAAGGCACGGGGATCGGCCTGGTGGTGACCAAGCGCCTGGTCGAGCTCATGGGCGGCACGCTCGGCGTGGACAGCTCGGTCGGCGTCGGCACGGTCTTCTGGATCGAGCTGGCGCTCTCCGCCGTGCCGCAGTTCTCCGAGCAGGAAGCGAGCCTCGAGGCGCTGGCGCACCCCGCGATACCGCCGGGCACGCCGCTGCGCACGGTGCTCTACGTCGAGGACAACCCGGCCAACCTCGAGCTGGTCGAGCAGCTGGTTGCGCGCCGTTCGGACCTGCGCCTGCTCTCGGCGGCCGACGGGAACCTCGGCATCGAATTCGCCCGTGCCTACCTGCCCGAAGTCATCCTGATGGACATCAACCTGCTGGGCCTGAGCGGGATCGAAGCCATGCAGATCCTGCGCCTCGACCCGGCCACGGCCCATATCCCGATCATCGCGCTCAGCGCCAACGCCGTACCGCGCGACGTCGACAAGGCCCTCGAGGCCGGGTTCTTCAACTACCTCACCAAGCCGATCGTGGTCAGCCAGTTCATGGAGGCGCTGGACGCGGCCCTGGCCCATTCACGCTCGAGCAAAACCCCGCAAACAGCCACGGAGACCTCGTGATCCCCGACGAATCAGCCATCCGAAATTCAAGCATCCTGGTCGTGGACGACCAGGAATCCAACGTTCTCCTGCTCGAGCAGATGCTGCAGAACGCCGGGTACAAGAACGTGACTTCGACGATGAATCCGCTGGAAGTCTGTGCGCTCCACAAGGAGCACGCCTACGACCTGATCCTGCTCGACCTGCAGATGCCGGAGATGGACGGGTTCCAGGTCATGGACGGACTGAGGGCCGATCCCACCGACGCCTACCTGCCTGTGCTCGTGATCACGGCGCAGCCCGGCCACAAGCTGCGGGCGCTCGAAGCGGGCGCGCGGGATTTCATCTCCAAGCCGTTCGACATCGTCGAGGTGCGCACGCGTATCCGCAACATGCTCGAAGTCCGGTTGCTCTACAAGAAACTGGCCGCCCATAACCGGGAGCTCGAGCAGGCCGTGGCCGAGCGCACGGCCGAGCTGCGCGAAAGCGAAGCCCGCTTTCGCAGCCTCGCCGAGCTCGCTTCCGACTGGTACTGGGAGCAGGACGAGAAAGGCGAATTCACCAAGACTTCCGGCCCCGTGATGGAAATGCTCGGCGTGCGCGCAGCGCCCGGCTCGGTGGGCCAGGCCGACGTCACGCAAGGCTGGGACGAGCACGAGCGCGCGATGCTGCAAGCCATCATCGATGCGCGGCAGCCCTTCCTCGATTTCGAGCTCAACCGGGTCAGCCTCGACGGCTCCCGCAAGCGGTTCCGCGTCAGCGGCCAGCCGATGTTCGGCGCGACCGCGCGCTTCATCGGCTACCGCGGAATCGGGGTCGAGACCACTTACCAGGTCCCGTCGCGGGGCCACGCGTGAAGCCGGCGCTCGTCCCGGTCCACAGCCCGAACCAGAATCGACTGCTCGCCGCCCTGCCGCGGGCCGAGTTCGACCGCATCGCGCGGCATCTCGAGTTCACCCAGATGAAGCTCGGCGATTCCCTTTACGAGCCCGGCGACCAGCTGACCCACGCTTACTTCCCGACGACGGCCATCGTCTCGCTGCATTACGTGATCGAGTCCGGCGATTCCGCGGAGGTCGCCGGGGTCGGCAACGAAGGCGTGGTCGGGATCTCGCTCTTCATGGGCGGCAACACGACCTCCAGCTCCGCGGTGGTGCAGACCGCCGGCTACGCGTATCGCCTCGATCGCCACAAGCTCAAGGCGGAGTTCGATCGCGCGGGGGCGCTGATGCGGCTGTTGCTGCGCTACACACAGGCGCTAATGACGCAGATGACACAGACCGCGGTGTGTAACCGCCACCACTCGGTCGACCAGCAGTTGTGCCGCTGGCTGCTGACGACGCTCGATCGCGTGCCCTCGGGCCAGCTCGTCATGACGCAGGAACTCGTGGCCAGCATGCTCGGCGTGCGGCGCGAGGGCATTACCGAAGCCGCCGGCAGGTTGCGCGACGAGGGCATCATCGACTATCGCCGCGGCCATATTTCGGTGTTGAAGCGCGACGGCCTGGAGCACGGCGCGTGCGAGTGCTACGGGGTGGTCCGCGCTGAATTCGATCGACTGATGTCGGATATCCCCCGCGTGGACCCCTTGCGCAACGCCGCCCACTCCGCCGCGTGACGACCGGCGACTTATCCCTGCGTCCTATGTTGGGTTCCGTACAGACGCTGCCGGAGAAGGCGAACACACTTTTATGCCCACAGAAGAATGGCGTTATCATCGGCCTGTGACCCACGCCAGGAGCTGATTTGAAAACAAGGATTCTCATTGCCGTACTGGCCGCTTTTGGCCAGTCCGCGTTTGCCCAGCAGCCGCCGAGTTCAGGCGGCCTCATCCAGCAGGTGCCGCCGGCGCCGCAGATGCAAAGGCCGCTGCCGGACGTGCGCATCGAGCACGGCGGCAAGCCTGCGGCCCCGCTCGCGGACGGCACGCGCATCCGCGTCAACTCCCTGGCGATCACTGGCCAGAGCGCCTACTCCGCAGAAGAGCTGCGGGCGCTCACAGGCTTCGTACCCGGAACGGAATTGAGCCTGACTGACTTGCGCGCGATGGCGGCGAAGATTTCCAACCATTACAACCGCAACGGCTACGTAGTCGCACAGGCCTACCTGCCCGCGCAGGACATCAAGGCGGGCGAAGTCACCATCGCCGTGGTCGAGGGACGCTACGGCAAGGTCGTGCTGCGCAACACCTCCAACCTTTCGGAGAGCCTCGCCAACGGGCTGCTCGGCGGCCTCAATACCGGCGACACGATCACGATCGGCCCGCTCGAGGAGCGCCTGCTGCTGCTCTCGGACATTCCGGGCGTCGGCATGCGATCGACGCTGGTGCCGGGCGCGAACCCGGGCACCTCCGACCTGCTCGTCGACATCGTCCCGCGCCGCCGCGTGAACGGCAGCATCGAGGCCGACAACCACGGCAACCGCTACACCGGCGAGTTCCGGGTCGGCGGGACCATCCACCTCAACAACCTGGCCGGCCGGGGAGACGTGCTGTCTTTCCGCGGACTCGCGGCCAAGGGGCTGACCTACGGGCGGCTGTCCTACCAGGCGCAGTTCGGCCGGGCGACCGTGGGGATCGCTTACACGGCGCTCGAATACCGGCTCGGGCGCGAGTTCGAGAACCTGGGCGCGCACGGCACCGCGCAGATCGCGAGCCTGTACGGCAGCTACCCGCTGATCCGCTCGCGCAACACGAACCTGTACGCGCTCGCCGGATTCGACGCGAAAACGTTCCAGGACAAGATCGACCTGACCTCCGCGGTCACCGACCGCAAGATCGGCGTGGCCACCTTCGGGCTCGCGGGCGACCATCGCGACCGGTTCGGCGGCGGGGGCTTCAATGCCTATTCGGCGAGCTGGTCCGTCGGCGAGCTCGACATCGAAACCCCCGCGGCGCGCGCGGCGGATGCGTTGACCGCGCGCAGCAACGGCAGCTTCAACAGGCTCAACTTCCATGCGATGCGCCTGCAGTCCCTGCCCGGCCCGTTCTCGCTCTATGGCTCGATCCGGGGTCAAGTGGCTTCGAAGAACCTCGACATCTCCGAGAAAATGTCGCTTGGCGGGGCCTACGGGGTGCGCGCCTATCCCGAAGGCGAGGCTTATGCGGATGAGGGTTACCTCCTGACCATCGAGGCCCGCATGCTGCTGCCGAAACCCGACCGGCTCCCCGGCCAGGTGCACCTCGTCGGTTTCGTGGACGCCGGGTCCGTCACGCTGAACAAGAACCCCTGGCTCCCCGGCGACAACACCCGGACGCTGAGCGGCGGCGGCGCCGGCCTCACCTGGGCGGACCCCGGCAACTTCATCGTGCGGGCCTACTACGCGCAAAAGATCGGTAATGAGCGCCCGACTTCCGCACCGGACAAGAAGGGCCGTTTCTGGATTCAGGCCGTCAAGTACTTCTGATTTCCCGCACCGAACCGCGGCTGCAGCCAGCCGCCAGGACCCAGGACACAAAGTGAAGAGCAGCATTCGATGCATCCGCGCCACCAGGATGGCAGTGCTTGGCCTTGCGCTCGCGCAGGGCACGTTCGCGTTCGCGCTCCCCACCGGGGGCGCGGTTTCGGCAGGCAGCGCAAGCATCGTCGCGACGCCGGGCAAGACCACCATCACCCAATCGAGCCAGAATGCGGCGATCAACTGGCAGGCCTTCAGCATCGGGGCGGCCGAAGCGGTGAAATTCGTGCAGCCGAACGCGAGCTCGGTCGCGTTGAACCGCGTGCTCGGCGCGGATCCCTCCAGCATCCTCGGCAGCCTGTCGGCGAACGGCCGGGTGTTCCTCGTGAACCCGAACGGCATCCTTTTCGCGCCGGGCTCGCAGGTGAACGTGGGCGGGCTGGTCGCCTCGACGCGCAACCTCTCGGACGCCGATTTCATGGCCGGCCGTTACAGGTTCGAAGGCGGTGGAACCGGATCGGTCGTCAACCAGGGCACGATCAATGCGGACGGCGGCTATGTCGCGCTGCTTGGCGCGAGCGTAAGCAACGAGGGATTGATCTCGGCGCGCCTGGGCACCATCGCGCTTGCGGCCGGCAATGCAATGACGCTCGACATGGCGGGCGACGGGCTGCTCAACGTGTCGGTGAACGAGGGCGCGGTCAACGCGCTCGTGCAGAACTCGGGAACGATTCGCGCCGACGGCGGCAGTGTCCTCCTCACGACGCAGGCGGCAGGCAGCCTGTTGCAGAGCGTCGTGAACAACACGGGCGTCATCCAGGCGCAGACGATCGACACGCAGAACGGCACGATCAGGCTGCTGGGCGACATGGAAAGCGGAACCGTGTACGTGGGCGGCACGCTGGAGGCTTCCGGAAACGGCGCGGGGCAAACCGGCGGCCGAGTGACGGCCACGGCTTTCCACGTCGGCCTGTTCGACGGGCACATCAACGCTTCCGGCGCCGCGGGCGGCGGCACCGTGCTGATCGGCGGAGGCTACCAGGGCAAGGACACCTCCGTGCCGAATGCGACAGCCACTTACATGAGCGCCAGCTCGACGATCAAGGCCGATGCCGGCAGCAACGGCAACGGCGGGACGGTCGTGCTTTGGGGCAACGAATCGACGCGCGCCTCCGGCAGCATCAGCGCGCGCGGCGGTGCGCTCGGCGGCGACGGTGGCCTGGTCGAGACCTCCGCCCACTGGCTGGACGTGCACGGCATCAGCGTCAATGCAAGCGCAACCAATGGCACCGCGGGCCTGTGGCTGCTCGACCCGGCGGATGTCACGATCGGGGCGGGCACGACCGATGGCGCCTTCATCGCCGGCGTGTTCACGCCGAACTCCGGCGTCAATTCGGCGACCGTGGACGTGGCCGAGCTTCGGACCGCCCTGCAAGCGGGCGGCGGCACCAACATCACGATCACCACGACCAACACCGGCGCGCAGGGCACCGGCTTCGGCGACATCAACGTGAACGCGCCGCTCACGTGGACGCCGACGAACCCGACCACCCTGACCTTGCTCGCCGTCAGGGACGTGAACATCAACGCCGCGGTGACCACCACGCGAGGCAACCTCGTGGTGTGTTGCGGCCGCGACGTTAACGTGAATGCGCTCATCACGACGACCAACGGCAGCGTGCTGCTGGCCGGTGGACGCAACATCAATCTCGTGAGAAACGCAACGAACCCGACCGCGCGCATCACCTTGACCGATGGCAACCTCACGATGTGCGCGGGCAACGATATCAACCTGTCGAACACGTTCGATGCGGCGCCCCTTTTCACCGTCACCCGCGGCAGCACCACAGGCGGTGAGAACCTCGCCAATATCGGCGTCGCCCTGGGCGTGGTCCTCAGCGCCGGCAATGCCGGCACCGGCCCGGGCGCGGCAGCCGGCACCGTCACCTTCACGGCGGGCACCTTCGCGACCGTCACAGGCCCGAACGCGCCGATCACCATCAACTACAACCCGACCACGTACCTGACGCCGACCAACTTCACGCCCAACTTCACCGGCACCGGCGGACCGATCAGCGCGCGCATGCTGGTCTTTCCCGATGGGGCGAACAAGGCGTTCGACGGCACGACTGCGGCAACCTTCACCTCGTTGAAGGGCACACCCGCCGGCGTCACGCTGGTGGCCGGTCCCGGCGCCACCGCCACTTTCGACACAGCCGCCGTGGGCGTCGCCAAGCCGATCACCTTCACCGGCTTTACGCTGGGCGGAGCGAACGCAAACAGCTTTGCCCTGCCGTTGACCTGCTGCGGCACAATCGTCGGCAGGACGACCGGGAGCGTCACGCCCGCGCCCGTAATCGTTCCGGTCATCGTGCCGGCGATCGTGGCGACGCCGTTGGGGGTTATTCCGGCCGCCGCCGTGGTTACGGCCATCGTGCCGGCGCTCGTCGCGACGCCGTTGGTGGCTGTTCCGGACACCACCGTGGTTCCGGCCATCCTGCCGACGAGTGACTCTGGAGGCGTCGAGCTTCCCGACTTCACGCCAGGGATGATGGTCGATTCGGAGGCCTTCCTCCTGCATTCGCCGGTCGTGAATCTCCGTGTCGTGGGCGTGAACATTCCGGCCCCGGTCGTGGCCCAGGTCGTACAGCCGCCGGTCCAACTCCAGCCGGTGCCGGTGCCCGTGCCCGTGGTCGTGCCGGTTCCGGCACCGATCCCGGTGCCGTACGTCGCGCCGCCCCCGCCTTTCAGGAGGGACCGCAACTAGGCATCGGCGCAATCCGGCCGCGGGAGGCCTGCCTTCGCTAAGTGCTCCAGGTCACTGACTCCATGTCGGCGGTGGGGTAAGGTCCGCCTTCTGGTCGGGGCACCAAGTGTGTGCATCCTGTGTTTGCCTGGAGAGGCCGAAGATGAACGAAGTCGGAGCGGGGCGGCGCATCCTGATTGTCGAGGACGACAAGGCCTCGAGTGAAACCCTGAGGGACCTCTTCATCCATATGGGCTTCGACGTCCAGGTCGTTACGGATGGCGAGACCGCGGTCCAGGTCGTGCCCCAATACACGCCTTCTTTCGTCTTCATGGACATTGGCCTGCCCGGGATCGACGGCTACGAGGCCACCCGCCAGATCCGGCGCGAAGATTCGGCGTCTCCCCCGGTCATTGTCGCGTTGTCCGGCTATGCACAACGCAAATTCGAGGAGCAGGCCGCCGACGCAGGCATGGACCATTTCATGGTGAAGCCGGCGCGGATCGAAGAGCTGCATCAAGTGCTGGCAATGTCGAGCGTATAGCCCCTCGCAAGGATTCGCCCGCCCTCGCCTGCGCCCGCAGGCCCCCGCTTTCGCACCCCTTGAATGCTGCCATTTTTAATGGAATGCCCGCATGGGCAGCGGCTAAGCGGGTGAAATGCTGCCATCGAGCCCGGCGCGATCACCGCACCAGTTTGCGTTTGCTCGCTAAGACTTCGAACGCGAGGCGCGCTTCAGGGCCTGGAGCTTGTCCAGCCCCCTGGCAAGCGCCTTGGGATCCTCGATCAGCAGGTCCGCCACGCATCGGGCGCGGAACTTCGGATCGAGGCGCAGCATTTTCAGCACTTCGTCGAGCTCTTTCAGGACGACGCGGCCGTAGGGGCCTTCCGCAATCCTGCGGCCGGCGTGGAACTCGGCCTCGTCCGCCTGCAGGCTGATGAATGCCAGGTCGACGACGTCCCGGGCCCGATGCTCCCTGGCCTTGCCCCGGTCGGCGTTCGCGAGGAGCTTTTCCGCGATCGCATGGCGCAAGTCCAGCACAGGCACGCCGAGCGCGCGATCGAGCGTGCCTTTCAACTCGATGCGCGCTTCGAAAACGATCTCGAACTTGATCGCCGCCGCCGAGGCGGACTCCCGGATGAAAGTGCGGATCGCGTCGCGCTCGGCGCGGACTTCGCGCTCGAGGATGATCCTTGCGCTGAAGAGCTTGCCCAACGAGCGCTCGTTGACAGTCTCCCGCAGTGCGCGGATGCCCCGGGCGGAAGAAACGAGGAAATCGATGTCGCGGGATTCGCGATACTCCCCGTGCGACATAGCGAGCTGCGTGCCGCCGCCGAAATAGCACTCGGCCTGCGCGAGGAACCGGGCATCCATCCGCGACAGGATCTGCGCAATGCGCCGGTGCAGCGGCCGATGGAACTCAGCCATTGATCAACCCGCGCCCGTAATCTTTCTTGAGCCGCTCGAGCAGACGCTTCTCGCCGGCGCCCATGGCGGCGTGCCGGACAAGGCGCCAGTTGTTCTCGTAGTGCCTGAAAGCTTCGCCTGCGGGGATGCTGGTGCGCTCGCGGCCGGTCCAGAGCAGGGACCGGAGCACGGGCGCTTTGCCGAGGTCGACTTGCTCGCCCTCGTCCGCCTGAGATGCCGCTTCGCGGAATGTCTCGGCAAGCGCTCCCGCAAGGGGATGGCCCGCGGCCGCGCGGAATTTCCTGAAAGGCGTGGCGGGGATTTCTTCGCAGAGGCCGGCGGCCACGAACTGGCGAAGCAGCCGGTGCGCCTGGCTGGGATCCACCCGCGCGGCCGCGGCCAGGCCCCTGAGGTGGAATGCCCTCCCGGGTGATTCGTAGAGCGCCTTCACGAGGCGAAAGCGCGCCTCGCTTCCGCAGAGGGCTCGGACAGGTTCGTAGGCATGCAGCATGTTGACTATTTGACAACAACTTTGGACGATTTGTCAACGTTAATCTGATTGAGGATCGCCGGTCGACCGCTGTGCCTTCGTCAGCCCTTCTCCCGCCGCACGACGTTGCGCCGGATCACCACGGGCTTGCCGCCGTGGCTTTGCTTGACCATCCATTGCGCGAGGGCCGAATCGAGGTGGAACGCATGGCCCGGGAACCAGTCCGCGAGCGCCGCGGCAAGCCGCCGCCCTTCGGCGAAATCGCCTTCCTTCACCACTTCGAGCACCAGGTAAACGGACTTGAGGACCGCCGCGTGCTCCTCGACGTGGCACTCCCGGGGCGGAAAGCTGGTGCGCTCCATCCAGCCGTCCTCGTCCTTGAAATGCGCCTCGGCATGCCGCGCAAATGCCTGGAGATGCCCTTCGAGCGCGGCATCGTCGCATTGCAGAAGATCGTTCACGATCGTGACGAACTCGCGATGCGTGTCGTCCATCGCGCCGTAGCCGAGCAGGTAGTCGTCACTCCAGGGAAATTCGCGCATCGATGACCTCGGCATGATCGCGGAGTATAGCGAGATCACCTGCGCAGGGGCGTCGGTGCCGGGCGCTCGGCTGCTTCGTTCCCGGGTCTCCCGGGCGCAAATTCGCTGTCCTCGATCTCGGTAAAGACCATGAGCGCAATCGCGCGCTCATGCCCCTCCCGGACGAGTTCGAGGGTGTGCGCGAGGTTGAGTTCCGGGTCGGCCACGCGGCAGAGAGGCCTGCACGCCGCGACGCGAACGAACCCTTGCCGATAGATGGAGAGGAAATCCTCCGCGGAGACCTGGGCAACCATGGGTGCATTGTTGGGTTGGAGGTCAACGTCTTCTGTGCGCGGAACCACGAAGCGGTGGCGCTTAGATTAATCCGCCCGCGGGCTTTTTACGCGACTTTCGCCGCCAATGGATGTAGTACGCCAAGCCGAGCAACGTGAGCAGCAACGAGCCCCACAGCAGCTGTTCTGCACTTCTTGCATCTTCGATCTTGAGAATCTTGTCAATTTCGGGCTGCTCAGGATGAGGCAAGTCAGCCTGATTCGTCGCAGGCTCGAAGGTCAGATCACCCTTGCCTGCGCGCGATTTCGAGTAGTCGAGAAAAACAGTCAGGCGCTTCATTTGACCGGTCTGCGCCTCCGCGAGCTTCAACACCTCACGCAGCTCCTTGCTCTGGCCGGGCGTCAGCGTTTTGGACCACGAGCGCGCTTCCCATCGCGCATCGCCGGCCTTTGCTTCGACCCGGGCGTCGCCGAGGAAATATACGTTCAACGACCGGCCCTCCCGATCGCCTGCCGATTCGGGCTCCCGATAGGGGTAGATCGGTTGCTCCGTCCGGAAGGACATCCGCACGGCTTTAGCATCGATGCTAGAGGATTGAGGGCTGTCGTTTGCAAGCTTGAACGCCGTGATCATCCAGCGTTTTTCGACATAGGGCTTGTACCACTCGAGCAGTGCCGGGTTGCTGGCATAGCCATTGGCCTTGAGCCAGGCATCGAGCGCAGTGGCATCGGTGGCGTCCAAAACGGCCGCGTCGTACCCACCCACTTTCGCCGTGGCAACGACGGTCACCCTGGGTGCGGATGCCGGGCCTGGAACTATTCTCGTCCGCATGTACTTTTCATAGTTATCGGGTTCACTGAGCTTCTCGACGACGCCGAAGGCCGCGTTGTTCGCTTCGGCGAGCTCGGGCACTGTCGGCGTCGGGACCAGGAATCCGATATCGGCCGACTTCGCATTAATCGATGCGCGCCGGATGAAGTGCTGCACCCGAGCGGGCGCATTCCAGACGATGATTGCGGACTCGTCACTGATCCTGATTTCTTCGCCCGGACGGCCGATCGGTGCGCACGCCTGCGATACCTCAAAGGCCGAGAGAACACACAGAAGTCCTGCGAGGAGCGTACCGGTTCTTTTCATTCGGCCCTACCGGCTGATCTGCCGCTCCACGACCGGCGCGCCGCTGGTATCGCCTTGGGAGGTGTAATAAGCGTCCCCCAGGCGGAAGTACCAGTCGCAGCGTTCGATCCTCGCGTTGCTCTGGGTCCTGATGTCGGCGCACAGGGAGCCCTTATCGGAGACGAACCAAGTCCCTTCATAGGAGAGGTTCGTACCGCGCCCTATGTACGGCATCAGCGTCCCGCGCAGCTTGCCGTCCTGGCCGAAGAACGCCTCGGATTTCAGTTCGGGGTTCGTCGTCGACGGCCCGATCATCTTCACGCCCGTCGCGATCGCGGCAAGCTCGTCATCGCTGCGGTCTTAAGCTTGAGCAAAATTGCCATCCCGGAAATAGTAGGTTGTTGTACTTAAATGCTGCCATTTTTTGTCTGAAGTCCGCTCTGCAAGCGGCTTTCCGGGCGAAATACTGTCATTGAATACCGCAGAACACAATCCATATAACGGCGTAAGCCCCATCGGAAGGCGCGTGGATTGCGACGAAGCGGCTCTGGGGCTAGCCAATCGTCATCAGCGAGGCATTTCCGCCGGCGGCCGCGGTATTGATGCTGAGCGCGCGCTCCACCACCAGCCGCTCCAGCGGCACCGGCTCACCCGGGCGCAAGCCTTCCACGCCGACGATCGGCCCGGGCCGCTGGGCGAGTTCGTTGCGGAGTTCGATGAGCCGCTGCGCGCTGCCGTGAAAGAGGACCTGGTCGAACTTTTCGAGACCTGAAGGTTCGCGCACGGGCCGGCTGCCCACGGCCAGCACCGCCGCCAATTGCGCCTGCAGATCCTCTTCGCGCTCGGCCAGGCAGAGCACGGCTTCGCGAGGCACGACGCTGTAGGTATTCAGCTCGCCGGTCGGACCGCGCAGCGGCAGTTCGAAGCGTTTCCCCGACTCCTCGAAGACGCGAGCCAGCACGTCATCCGGCCCGCGCGACAGGAGCCGGTACAGGTAGAGCGGCCCGCCCGCCTTCGGCCCGGTGCCCGAAAGGCCTTCGCCGCCGAACGGCTGTACGCCCACAACCGCCCCGACCATGTTGCGATTGACGTAGACGTTGCCCGCATGCGCGAGGCCGACCACGCGGTCGATCGTCTCGTCGATGCGGGTGTGCAGGCCCAGCGTAAGGCCGTAGCCGGTCGCGTTGATTTGCGCGAGCAGCTCGTCGAGCGCTTCGCGCCTGTAGCGAACGAAGTGCAGCACCGGGCCAAAGACCTCGCGCTCCAGCTCGACGACGCTTTCGATTTCGACCAGGCTCGGCAGGACGTAAGTCCCTCCTTCGAGCCCCGTCGAATCGGGCGACGCGATCGTGTGCACTGGACGCCCCCGCGCGCGCATCGCCTCGAGGTGCTTTTCGATGATCGCTTTTGCTTCCGCGTCGATCACCGGACCGACGTCGGTGGACAGGCGATCGGGCATCCCGATGCGCAGCTCGGCCATCGCCCCTCGCAGCATTTCGAGAATCCGGTCCGCCGCGTCCTCCTGCACGCAGAGCACGCGCAGCGCAGAGCATCGTTGTCCTGCGCTGTCGAAGGCGGACGCCACCACGTCCGCGACGACCTGCTCGGCAAGCGCCGAGGAGTCGACGATCATCGCGTTCTGCCCGCCGGTCTCCGCAATCAGGGGAACGCCATGCCCGTTCTCGTCGAGCCGGCCGGCCACGGCGCGCTGAAGGATGCGCGCAACTTCGATCGAGCCTGTGAAGAGCACGCCTTTCACGCGCTCATCCGTCACCAGCCGGTCGCCGACCACTTCGCCGCGGCCCGGCAGAAGCTGCAGGACGTCGCGCGGAATGCCCGCGCGCCAGAGGAGCCTCACGGCTTCGGCGGCGATCAGCGGTGTCTGCTCGGCCGGCTTTGCGAGCACGGTGTTGCCCGCCGCGAGGGCCGCGGCCACCTGCCCGGCAAAGATCGCCAGCGGGAAATTCCACGGGCTGATGCAGGCCACCGGGCCGAGGGGCATGTGGTCGTGAGACGCGAATCCCTTTGAAACGAGCCCCGCGTAATAGCGCAGGAAATCGACGGCCTCGCGGACTTCGGAGAGCGCGTTTGCTGCGGTCTTGCCGGCTTCGCGCACGAGCAGGCCCATCAGGTGCGCGCGCTCGATTTCGATTTCATCGGCAGCGCGCTCAAGAATCGCCGCGCGCTCGGAGGCCGCGAGCGCAGCCCAGCGCGAGGCCGCTTGCGTTGCACAACGCAACGCGGTGTCGACGTCCTGCGCAGTGGCTTCGTGAACCCTGCCGACGACATCGGTATGGTTGGCCGGATTTCGCACCGGCCGCGCGTCGCCCGGTACGCATTCGACACCCAGCATCGGCGCTGCGACCCATTCGACGCTGGCGCGCATCCCGTCGACGAGTTGCTCCAGCTCTCTCCGATTTGCGAGGTCGATGCCGCCCGAGTTCCTTCGGATTTTTCCGTAGAGATCCCTCGGGAGCGGGATGGCCGGATGCGGCAGGCCGGACCCGCCCTCCGCCTTCGCCATGCGCTCGACCTCCTTCACCGGATCCGCTACGAGCAACCCGATCGGGATGCTCGCGTCGGCGATGCGGTTGACAAACGAAGTGTTCGCGCCGTTCTCGAGCAGGCGGCGCACGAGATAGGCAAGCAAGGTCTCGTGCGTTCCGACCGGCGCGTAGATCCGGCAGGGCCGGCCAAGCTCGCCGACGACCTGCTCGTACAGCGGCTCGCCCATGCCGTGCAGGCACTGGAACTCGTACTGGCCTTCGGTGTAGCGCCCCGGTCCCGCAAGGTGGTAGATCGCCGCGACCGTTTGCGCGTTGTGGGTCGCGAACTGCGGATAGAGTTCGGCCGGCGCGGCCAGCAGCTTCTTCGCGCAGGCGATGTACGAGAGGTCCGTATACGCCTTGCGCGTGAAGACCGGATAGCCCTCCTGCCCGTCGAGCTGCGCGCGCTTGATTTCGGAATCCCAGTACGCGCCCTTCACCAGCCGCACCATCAGGCGCCGCCCGCTGTCCCGCGCGAGGCCGGCCAGGTAATCGACGACGCGCGCGCACCGCTTCTGGTAAGCCTGGACCACGAAACCCAATCCGTTCCACCCGGCGAGCGACGGCTCGACGCACAGGCGCTCGAGCAGGTCCAGCGAAACTTCCAGCCGCTCGGCCTCCTCCGCGTCGATGTTGAGGCCGATGTCGTAGCGCTTCGCGAGTCGCGCGAGGGCGAGCACGTCCGGGTACAGCTCACCCATGACACGCTCGTACTGCGCGAAGCTGTAGCGCGGATGCAGCGCCGAGAGCTTGATGGAGATGCCGGGGCCCGCGTAGATCCCGCGCCCGGCGGAAGCCTTGCCGATGGCGTGGATCGCGTTTTCGTAAGCATGCAGGTACCTCGTGGCGTCGCCGGCGGTCATCGCCGCCTCGCCGAGCATGTCGTACGAGTAGCGGAAGCCTTCCGCCTCGAGGCGGCTCGCGTTGCGCAGCGCCTGCCCGATGGTTTCGCCGGTGACGAACTGCTCGCCCATCATGCGCAGCGCCATGTCGACGCCCTTGCGGATCAGCGGCTCGCCGCCGGCGCTGATGGCGCGCCCGACGGCCGAGGAGAGCCCGGACTCGCTGTGCGTCGCGACCAGTTTTCCGGTCAGCAGCAGGCCCCAGGTCGCGGCGTTCACGAACAGCGACGGGCTGCGCCCGAGGTGGTCTTCCCAGCGGCCGCCCGAGATCTTGTCGCGGATCAGCGCGTCGCGCGTCGCCTCGTCTGGAATGCGCAGCAGCGCTTCGGCCAGGCACATGAGCGCGATGCCTTCCTGCGAAGAAAGCGCGAACTCCTGCAGCAGGCTTTGCACGATGCCGGCGCGCCCGATGGACACCTTGCGCTCGCGCAGCCCGGTGGCGAGGCGCTCGGCGAGGCGCTGCACCTCGGTCGAGAGCTCCGGCGAAAGCCTCGCGGCGTCCAACAGCGGCGGCACCGCCTCGGGTTCAGGCGTTCGCGCGGCTGCGGTGACCGATTCGCGCGCGGCCGATGCCGGCGGGAGCTGCGGGAGGAACCTTTCGAAAGGCAGGGTCACGATGCCGCGTGCGCAGCTTCAGCGAAGAGCTTCATTATGAATGAGTCCCGGTATCGGCAGGTTGGTTCAAACTAAGGGCATTGCCGGAGGGAGCGAATCATGGAGTGCAAATCATGAAAAGACGCGAGTTCCTCGCCGCCGTTCCGCTGCTCGCGCTTGCGAGCGGCGCCGCGCGAGCGCAGGCCTATCCGAGAAAACCCATCCGCTACATAGTCCCGGTCGTGGCCGGGGGCGGCAGCGACCTGATAGCGCGCACCGTGACCGAGCGCTGGGGCAAGGCGCTGGGCCAGGCATTCGTGGTCGACAACCAGGGCGGCGGCGGCGGCGTGATTGCCTGCCAGAACGCGGCAGGCGCTGCGCCGGATGGCTACACCCTGCTGCAAGGCTACGTCGCCACGCATGGCACCAGCCCGGCCACGCGCACGCTGCCCTACGATGCGATCAAGGACTTCACACCGGTGGGCATGATCGGCGGCACGCCCAACGTGCTGGTGATGGGCCTTCGGTGAGCGCGGAGGATTTCAAGACGTTCCTCGAGTTCCTGCGCAAGATCGCAGACGCCTCCTACGGTTCCGCCGGCCCCGGCACGCTCACGCACCTGACCATGGAGCTTTTCAAGCAGCAGGCGAACGCGTCGATGACGCACGTGCCCTACCGCGGGATCGCCCCGGCGATCACCGACCTCGTCGCCGGCCGCACGCATGCGATGTTTCCCGGCCTCGCCGCAGCGTTGCCGCAAATCCGCGCCGGGCGCATTCGCGCGCTCGCGGTCACGGGCGTGGCGCGCAGCCCGCAAATCAAGGACGTGCCGACGCTCGAGGAGCTCGGGTTCAAGGGGTTCGACGCCATGCAGTGGTACGGCTGTGTCGGGCCGGCGGGCCTGCCGGCGGAGATCGTGAAGCAATTGAACGACACGCTCGGTGCGGTGCTCAAAGCGCCCGAGCTGAAGGACAAGCTCGCGGTGGAGGCGGTGGAGCCCATGCCGATGACGCCGCAGCAGTTCGCGCAGTTCATCCGCCGGGATATCGCGCGGTGGGCGGCGATCGCCAAGGAGCGCGGGATCAGGCTGGACAGCTAAAGTATTCCGTTTCAGCGCTTGCAGGGCATCGGGGGGGAAGCTTGTTCGACTGCCCCTTGCCGTTCGAAGCCGATCGCGAAGCCGCCTCTTTATCCGCTTTTTCCGCGGCCGACAACTGCACCAGCGGCGCACAGGGTTGCCCAATTCCGGTCCAGCGTGTGAGGGTGCATTTGGCCTCGGCATACAGCTCGCCCCAGGGCCGCCCGGCCGCCTCTTCACTTCCAATGCAGGCGTTGGCGTTCGCGATCGGCTGCCACTTTTAAGGAACGCCCTGCGACATTTTCATTCCTCCTGCTGCTATTCTCGATTGCTGGAAGCAAGCAGCGCTTTGCAGCTGCAACAAAATATCCAGGACGAGGACACCATGTCATTCCTGACTTCTCCCAATTTTATTGGCGCCGTCGCGGCCGTCACGCTGACGATCTTGTTGGCGGACAACTGGCCTCGAGCCAAATACGTCAGCCCTCCGGACAAGTGGAGGGATCACATAGAGCGCCTTGCGACCGCAGAGAAGAATGAAAGGGCTGCGCTCGACGCGCTTGCATCCGCGCGGTTGCGAGCGCTTCAGGCTCCGGGCCGTTCCGACGAAGACCTCCGTCATCGGATCGATGAGGCGCGGGTTCAAGTTCAGCTCACGAGGGACCTCGATCAGGAAGTCTACGAAATGGTCGATAAAGTCATAAGCAGCGCCGCGTGCATTAAAGACCCGGCGAAAGAGGCTCAGAAAGAGGCGCTGCAAGCCGCCCGGCGTGCGGCCAGGGACGATCTTGCTTCGTCCCTGAGGTGGGAGTGGTGGGGCCTTACGGCCGGCGAGCTCCTGGACCAGGTTTCGTTGAAATCGGCATCGGTCAAGCGCCAGTCGGCATTCACGGCGCACCTCGCCCAGGGCGCACCAAGGTTCGGAACGTGCAAATCCAAATAATGAGCACCGGGGTCGTAAGCCGATACTACGTGGAGGAAAGCCGTGGGCATCCTGACAGCCATTAAAGGCGCACACCCGAGCACCCTCCCATTCAACCAGCCGTCCACGTTCGAGCTTTTCGTCAACGCAAAAGCCGTAAAACGACTGGGCATCCGGTTGCCGCAGGAGCTGTTGGGCGCTACCGAGGTGATCGAGTAGCTCACTTGGACAAGGGCGTGCGCGGGAACGGGCACATGACGATGCTGGAGAAGAACAGCAGCGCCGTTGCAGGCGTGCTCATCGGCTGGCTGGAGAGTAAGGGGCTGTAGGGCGGAGTGAAGCAGTCACCACCCTTCGGCGCTATGTCCGCTTACGCACTGACGGAAACCGCCCGAGTTGGCACAGTGGCCGCCTTTCACAAGGGGAATCCCATGTCCAACACTCGTTTCCACCTGGCCGGTTCGTCGCGACTGGCGCTCTGCGCCGTCGCGTTCATGTGGTGCGCAATGCCCGCCCTGGCCGCAGACAAGGCCAAAGTGTCGTCGGAGGCGCAAGCGACCTACAACCGCGATCGCGCCGACTGCATGAAGAAAAGCGGCGAGGATCGCGCGACCTGCCTTCGCGAAGCCGGCGCCGCCCTGCAGGAATCCAAGCGTGGCGGGCTCACCAACGAGCAGGCGCAGCTCGAGAAGAATCGCCTCGCCCGGTGCGACAACCAGCCGGCGAAGGATCGCGACGAGTGCGTGCGCCGCATGAACGAAGGCACCACGAGCGGCAGCGTGAAAGAAGGCGCGGTTGTGCGGGAGCTGCGGACCGTCGTACCTGCGAAGTAGCCGACCGCTGCGCTAATCCCGCGCCGCGTACTCGGCTTTGAGCCTGTCGTGCGTCGTCCTACCGCACCGACTCGCGGAGCCCGGAAGCCGGTCAATGCTCGAGCCATGAACAAGCCCCCATCCCCCGGCCGGCAGCGCCTCGCCGCCATTGCGCGCACCGCGATGCTGGCGCGCGGCCTGGAGCCTGAATTTTCCGCGGCGGCGATGGCGCAGCTCGGCACGCTCGACACGGCGCTCCCGAAGCCGGGCGGCGACCTGCGAGACCTGCGTGAGCTGGCCTGGGCGTCGATCGACAACGACGATTCGCGCGACCTCGACCAGCTTTCGGTTTCGGGCACGGCGCCCGGCGGAGCGCCCACGCTGCTGGTGGCCGTGGCGGACGTCGACGCGTTGGTCAAGCGGAGCACGCCAATCGACGACCGTGCCCGAACCAACACGACTTCGGTCTACACCGCGGCGGGCGTCTTCCCGATGCTGCCCGAACAGCTCTCGACCGACCTGACTTCCCTTAACGAAGGCGTGGACCGGCTCGCCATCGTCACCGAGATGACGCTCGGCGCCGACGGCTCGGTCACCGAATCGAAAATCGCCCGCGCGCTGGTGCGCAACAAGGCGAAGCTCGCCTACAACTCGCTCGCCGCGTGGCTCGAAGGCGGCGCGATGCCGGCCCACCTGGTTGAGAGGCTGCCCAAGGTGCCGGGCCTCGAGGCGCAGTTGCGCACGCAGGACCGGATCGCGCAGTCGATGCGCAAGCTCCGTCACGAGCGCGGCGCGCTGAGCCTGCGGACTTCGGAGGTGCGGGCGGTGTTCGACGGCGACGAAATCGCCGACCTCGCGCCGGAGGCGCCGAACCGCGCCAAGGAGCTGATCGAGGAGTTCATGGTGGCGGCCAACCGCTCGGCCGCCAAGTTCCTCGAGGCGCGCGGCTCGCCCTCGTTGCGTCGCGTGCTGCGCTCACCCGAACGCTGGGAGCGCATCCGCGAGCTCGCCGCCTCGAAGGGCGAGCGGCTCGGGCCGCAGCCCGATTCGAAGGCGCTCGAGGCTTTCCTCGAGAGCCAGCGCGACGCCGGCGAGGCGAGCTTTGCCGACCTCTCGCTTTCGGTGGTCAAGCTGATCGGGCGCGGCGAGTACGCGGTCGCATTGCCCGGCAACCCGGCGCCGGGGCATTTCGGCCTCGCGGTGAAGGACTATGCGCACTCCACCGCGCCGAACCGGCGCTTTCCAGACCTCATCGAGCAGCGGCTGATCAAGGCCGCGCTCGCCGGCGCGCCGCCGCCCTATTCCGCGCAGGAGCTCGCAGTGCTGGCCGCGCGCTGCACCGCGCAGGAGGCCAACGCCGCCAAGGTCGAGCGGCAGGTGCGCAAGTCCGCCGCGGCCCTGCTCATGGGCGGGCGCATTGGCGAGGTCTTCGACGCCATCGTGACCGGCGCCTCGGACAAGGGGACCTGGGTGCGGGTCTCGCACCCTTCGGCCGAGGGCAAGCTGTTCGGCAAGACCAAGGGCCTCGACGTCGGCGACCGCCTGCGCGTGAAGCTGCTTCGCCTCGATGTCGACGAAGGGTTCATCGACTTCGCCCGCGCCTGAGCGGCAACCACCCCCATCTAACAGAGCGCCGCATCTTGCTCCTGTGAATGATTCAAGCACCAGGATAACGCGCGATTTGCAGGTATGGTTCCGGACTGCCTAGGGGGAAGCGGGAATTGCAAGCGCAAACACTGGCGTTGAAGCGGTCTTGATCGACCGGGTCCGCATCCCCGGCCTGGTCGCGCTCGGGATCGTCCTCGCGCTCGCGTACGGCATCTGGTACGCCTACAGCGTGTTCATGGTGGTGCTGCTGCAGGAGTTCGGCTGGAGCCGCTCGGTGCTCGCCGGCGCGTTCTCCGTGTTCACGCTGGTGCACGGCATCGCGAACCCGCTGGTCGGGCTGTTGTGCGACCGCCTGCGGCCCGGTCACATCATGGCTGTCGGCGGCGTCGCGCTCGGGCTCGCACTGTGGGCCGACAGCTACATCTCTACGCCGCTCGAGCTCTACCTCCTCTTCGGCGTGATCACCGCCTTGGCCGTGGCGACCTGCGGCTGGGTGCCCGCGGTGATCGAGGTGCAGCGCCGGTTCCACGACCGCCTCGGCCTCGCGCTCGGCATCGTCAGCGCCGGCGTGGGCATCGGCATGATCCTCGTCGTGCCACTTTCACAGTGGCTGATCGACACGCTGGGTTGGCGCACCGCGTTTCGCGTGCTCGGCGTGACCTGCGCCGCGATCATCGTCCCCGGGGCGCTCTACCTCGCGCGTTCCGATCCCGCGCGCCCTGCAGCCGCGTCGCCCAGCGCCGCCGCCGCGCGACCCGGCGCGCGCTCGGTGACCCTTTCCGAAGCCGCGCGCGCGGCGCCCTTCTGGCTGATCATGGCCGCGTACTTCTTCGGCAGCCTGAGCTCGCAGACTTTGCACGTGCACCAGGTCGCGTTCCTCGTCGACCATGGCCTTGCCGCGATGGTCGCTGCCACAGTGGTGGGCGTGGTCGGCGCCGCCAGCGTGGTCGGCAAGATCGGCGGCGGCTGGCTCTCCGACCGCATCGACCGCGAGTTCGTCTACGTCGGCGGCATCGTGATCATGGTGGCGGGCATCGGCGCACTGATGCTGGTCGGCGCAATGCCGAACGCGTGGGGCGCGTATGGCTATGCGGTGCTGCTGGGGCTTGGGTATTCGGTGACGGCCGCGCTGACGCCCGCGCTGTCGGCCGACCGGTTCAGCGGCCAGCACTTCGGATCGATCGTCGGCGCGGGCATGTTCTGCAGCGCGTTGGGCAGTGCGATCGGGCCGTGGCTGGCAGGGTGGCAGTTCGATGTGACCGGGAGTTATGCGGTGCCGTTTTCGGTGGCGGCGGTGTGCGCGGGAATATCGGGGGTGGCGGTCTGGGTGGCTTGGCGGTTGCGGGTGGCAGGTTGAACGAGGGAATGCTGCCAATATTTGCCAGAACCCCGCGTGGTTGGCGGCTCAGCGGGCGAAATGCTGCCACCGGTCTTGTGCGCTATTGCGAATGTGACTCCGATAATCTCCGCATCAGTTGCGGAAAATGCGCTTGGGTTTGCGGAGATTAGACGTCATAATCTCCGCAAAGGACGCGGAGATTATGCCTGCACTTTATGTTCACCAGCTGAAAGATTGGCCTAAGTTCCTATGGGACAAGGCAAACTTGGCAGAGCCGCTCGCGGAGATTCGTCACCGCCAGGGCCTGCTGCTCGGCCGGATGGGGTCGCTCGGGTTCGAAACCAGGGCAGAGGCCGCCCTTTATTCACTGACCGAGGAAGTCCTCAAGTCCAGCGCGATCGAAGGAGCGGTCCTGGACAAGGACCAGGTCCGATCATCGATCGCCCGGCGCCTTGGAATGGATCTCGGCGCAACACCTTTCGCGGACCGCGAAGTCGAGGGCGTCGTCGAGATGATGCTGGACGCCACCCAGAGCTATGCCGAGCCGCTCACACCCGACCGGCTGTTCGGCTGGCAAGCGGCGTTGTTTCCGGCGGGGCGCAGCGGCATGCATCGAATTACCACCGGCGCATGGCGCACGCCCGATGCCGATCCCATGCAGGTCGTCTCCGGCCCGACAGGCCGCGAGCGCGTTCACTACGAAGCGCCCGATGCAGGCAGGCTGCCGGAGGAAATGCGCGGATTCCTTGCCTGGTTCAATGGCGACGAACGAATGGACGCAGTTCTGAAAGCCGCGATTGCGCACCTTTGGTTCGTCACCATCCATCCATTCGAGGACGGCAACGGCCGCATCGCGCGCGCGATCGCAGAGATGGCGCTCGCGCGCTCCGAGAAAAGCCCGCAACGCTTCTACAGCATGTCGGCGCAAATCCGCACCGAGCGCAAGACCTATTACGACGTGCTCGAAAGAACCCAGAAGGGCACTCTCGACATCATGGAATGGCTCGGGTGGTTCCTGGGCTGCCTCGGCCGCGCGTTCGAAGACGCAGAACAGATTCTCGGAAGCGTGCTGGCGAAGGCTCGCTTCTGGGAAACGCATGCGGGCGGCCCGTTCAATGAACGCCAGAGGAAAGTGCTGAATCTCCTGCTCGACGGGTTCGAGGGGAAGCTGACCTCCTCGAAATGGGCAACGCTCGGGAAATGCTCGCAAGACACCGCTTCGCGCGACATCGGCGACCTCGTGAAGCGCGGAATACTGGTCAAGGAAGCGGCTGGCGGGCGAAGCACGAGCTATTCACTCGCCGCCTGAGCGTGAAGTCGATGCGTGGCTGCGAAGCCGCTCTAGGGAAAGGCGGCTGGCCTGGACGTCGCGCGATTCTTTTAGAGCGCCCTTCCCAGCGGTCTCCGCGGCACCGGCCCCGGCCACGCTTGATGCAGCCGATCTTCAATCAGCGTCTGGTAAGGAAGGCCTTCCGCCGCGGCTTTGGCCTGCAATCCCTCCAGGTCCATGGCAGAGATGCGGATATTCACACGCCGGTTCTTCAGCAACGTCTCGGCCGCCGCTTCGCGGTAGCGGGCCCTCTCCTTCTTCAGATTCTTTACCGGCTTCCACTCGCCATTGTCGAACGAGCGTTCGATTTGCGCTTCGTAGTCTTTCTCACTCCGCCACGAAACGGGGGCATAGTGAGGTGGGGATTTCGGCGGGGTGCGATCGAGCTGATCATAATAATGATCATCACTGGCCGATCTTGGCGACCATGTCTCGGATGACAACTTTGGTGATTGCTCGCATGCAGCGCATTTCACCAGCGAAAATTGCCGCAAGATCTTCCCTTTCAGTGAGAAGTCGCGAGTTCTCGCCCTCAATGGTCGCGAGAAGTTCGTCCGCGTGCGCCCCAATTCGGCCGAGTTGAGCATTTAGCAGGCGATTGGCTGTTTCGCTGTGAATACCAAGCACGGCGGCCGCCTCCAGGATCGTTGCCCGCGTGAGTTCGCCGAAAGTCGTGCGTCCGCACAATTGCCATGGGAGTAATGTGCCGGGCCAATTGTCTTTGGCAAAGGTAGGACTGTCGTAAACGCCCACCGCAATCAGATCGTAATACGGCGCCAGGCGGATTCCCCTGTCGGTTACATGAAAGGAGAGATTTTTGAGATGTGCGTCGCTGTTTCCGACAAGCATGTTGAAAACGAGCCAGGAATAGAGACTCAATCTAGCCGCTGCCGGCACGGTGCAGCGTTCAGCCAGGTCTCGCAATCTTTCTACGCTTCCTTCACGGTATTTGAATTCTCGATCCAGATTCAGTGCCTGGCACGCGTCAACGACGTGCACTCGCTCAATGCCGTTTTCTTTGGGACGTCGATCGAAGCGCTCGATGAGGTAGATCGGTGCGGGAACGTAACGTCTATATACTTTCGGGACGCCGAGCTTCAATGCGTCCGCTAATTTCATTACGAAGTATTCGTTAACTACGCTATGCGGGTAGTCGCCAGTTGGATGGTCCGGTTTCAGAATGTGTGTGGAGGGTGTTCTGCCGCGCGGCTCGAAGATTAAGTTGTCACGATAGATAACAGGGAGCTTGTGCTGTGCGCCGGCTAACGACATTCGCTTGGCGGCTCCCGAGGACAGCGAGACCGTCGGCAGATTTTCAATACGAGATTGAAGATCAGGATAGGAGAGCGGTTTTTCGCCGGAATCTTCTGGTTCCGGCGCCCCAGCCGTGAGTATCAATGAACCGGCGGACTCGGCACCGTAATACTCAAGTAGTCCAAACGCGTCGGCGACATCCACCTTCGCGTCCTTTGCCAGCAGCACGCGAGCACCTTCCTCGGGTAGCAGGTTGTCGAAGTACCATTGAATTGGCCGGTTCGAGCCAGAGTCGACGATAGGATCGAGCTGCCTTGGCAAGGCGGGGGAAAGAGCGTAGCCATCTTTAGCGGTCACCCATTGAGGGTTGTATGCAAACGACCAGATGCCGTTTTCGTCTCTTAGTTCGCCAACGCCATGCTGGTTGATCCAAGCTTGAAGCGTGCGACGGCTCACGTCAGATCCGAGGAGTCGAGTTTTCGGGAACGTGGACGTATGAGTTTCGGGCGCGAGAGTTCATCGTATTTTGTTGCGACGCTATCGCTAACATCGGCATAGAGTTCGACTCCCAGTCCGCGGAGGACGCGGAGGACTCGATCGAGCCGTGCACCGGGCGCACCTTTTTCCAGGTGCCCTAACGAGACGTCGGACACACCGACGGCACCGGCCGTATCGTCCTGACGAAGGCCTGCAGTTTTCCTGGCCGCCCGAATCAGGCGACCAATTTCTTGCGGATTAGAGATAAGGATGCGCATGATTAATTCCTAAGAGTTTTTTGCATTCGACCTTTTTGATTAAGAATGCAGACAGAATACTAACTACTCTTAGTATTATATTACTTTCGAGATATTTAACAACACAATCCAAACTTCTCTTAGGAAATACTCCGAAAACCATCCGACGGCACTGTGTCGAGCGCCTCGGCAGATACCCGTTGCGGACCCTGGATGCCCTGCATCTTGCGATTGCCCAGGGCATTCATTGCCGGCAGCTTGCCACCGCGGATAAGACCATGGCGGATGCGGGAAAGGCGGCGGGGTTGGACATCGCGCGATTCTTTTAGGGCGCCCTTCTCAGCGTCGCAATTGCCGCGTGTTGCCCGGCGAGTCGATCTCGAAGGAGAAATACGCGCGCAGGAGAATTAAATACTGCCATCTTTAGGCACAAGCCCGCGTGGATACTGGCCAAGCGGGCGAAATGCTGCCATCGACCTGAAACGTTTTCCGATACGAACTTTTTCACCATCTAACTTGTTTCGATGCACGCCTCGAGCGCATTTGCCCGACGATACGCCCCGGCGGCGATCGCCGTTGCGACAACCATCATCATCGCGGCCACTGCGAACGTGATCTGCATGCCGGTGGCGACAGCCTCGGGAGGCGCGACGGCAATGTCGCCTGCGCCGGACGCGAGCGCGAACACGGCGCCCATGACGGATGCACCGGTCACCAGGCCGAGATTGCGTGACAGGTTGAGCATGCCCGACATCGCGCCCCGCTCATCCGGGCTGACCTCCGCCATGAAGGCGGTGTTGTTGGCGGTCTGGAACAGCGCATACCCGACCGTGACGACGACGATCGGGACGATGTAGCCGGGCACGCCGAGCGTCGCCGGCATCATTGAAAGGGTCAGGGAACCGGTCGCGATGCCCGCGAGCCCGACGAGCGTCGCCCGTGGTGCGCCATAGCGGTCCGCTAGTTGGCCGGCGGGCACGCTTACGAGCGCGGCGGCCAGCGGGCCGGCCGACAGGGCCAGGCCGACCGCCCATGCATCGAGCCCCAGCGTGCGCGAGAGATAGAACGGCCCGACCACCAGCGTCGCCATCATCACCGTCGACACCAGCGCGCTCGTTGCGAGTCCCGCGCCGAGCACCGGGTTGCGGAAAGCGGCGAGTCGGATCAAAGGCGCCGCGGTTCTCGCCTCCACGAGCACGAACAGGCCCGCTCCAAATAGGGCCGCAAGCATCAAAGCTAAATTTAGCGAACCGAACTCGCCGCGCCCGAGCGTCACGGCGAGCGCGTACGCACCGAGGGTCAGTGCAAGCAGCAGCGTGCCCGCAGGGTCGAAGCCGGCCCGTTGCAGCTTCGCGCGCGCGCGATCGATCGGCAGGTGGCGATGCGCGAGAAAGAGCGTCAGGAGACCCAACGGCACGTTGACGAGGAAGATGGCCCGCCACCCGCATCCGGCGATCAAGGTCCCGCCAACGGACGGCCCGAGCGCGGTGCCGATCGCGGACATCGTCCCGAGCAGCCCCATTGCGCTGCCGGCCCTTGCCTTGGGCACCGTCTCGCCGACGAACGCCACCGTGAGCGCCATCATGACGGCCGCCCCGAGGCCTTGCACCGCACGCGCGGCAACCAGGAACGGGAGCGTGGGCGCAACGCCGCACAAGACGGAGGCAACCGTGAACACGACGATCCCGCCCAGCATCAGGCGGCGGCGCCCAATGAGATCGCCGAACCTCCCGACGCTGACGATAAGGGTCGTGATGGCAAGCAGGTAGGCGAGGACGATCCACTGGACCTCCTGGAAGGACGCGGCGAATGCCTGCGCGAACGTCGGCAAGCCGACATTGGCGACGCTGGTGCCGAAGGAAGACAGCAGCATGGAGAGCGAAAGGCCGGCGAGCGCCCAGCGAAAAGAAAGCCCGGCTTGGCTGCCGTCGTTAGTGAGTTCCGTATTCATGGCGCATCCCTTCGCTTGTCTTCAGATAGTGGAATTGCTACTGTGCCACTTCAAGTCGACTTGAGGTCAAGCGGTGGCAAGCATGGACATTGCGGAGGTGGCGCAACGCTCCGGCGTGCCGGCTTCGGCGCTGCGCTTCTACGAGGAGAAGGGGCTGATCGCCTCGATCGGCCGGCGCGGACTGCGCCGCGTGTTCGATGCCGGGGTGCTTGAACGACTGGCGCTGATCTCCCTCGGCCGTGCCTCGGGCTTCGCGCTCGACGAGATCGCGCGGATGTTCGATGCAAACGGGCGATTGAGCATCGACCGCCAGGCGCTTGCGACGAAAGCCGAGGACCTGGACGGGACCATCCGGAAGCTGAGCGCCATGCGCGATGGGCTGCGGCATGCGGCCAAGTGTTCCGCGCCCAGCCATCTGGAGTGCCCTACTTTCCGCCGGATCCTGCGCGCCGCGTCGATCGGGGTGATCGGGGAGCGGAAGAAGGCCGGTCCGAAGCGGCGTGGGTAGTTGCGGAGATTGAGCTCGTTAATCTCCGCAGGATTTGCGCGGAGGGGGAGTCATGGTAAGCACCATGGCCGCGATTATTATCATGGCCTTGATATTTACCATGGCCACGTGAGAGAATAGCGACATGAGTGTTTTGCCACCTAATCCGAATGAAGCGATTCTCGCCAGCCTTTTTGAAGGCAAAGGCTGGGCTGTCGATCGAGAGCCTCAAGTGGGCTCAGGTCAACCCGGTCTGGTGGTACGAAAAGGACGAAACGCCTACGTAGTCGAGGCAAAGGCCTCATCTGAGGGCCGGGGCGACAGGATCCTTCCGCTCCTTTCCCAAGCGATTCTGCAGGCGCAAGCCTATGCGCGACACATTGTCGGGGTTCGTCCGTTGGCGGTCGTGCTGGTCGGAAACGCATCCGAATCGCTCATTGCTCGAGTTCAAAAATTCTCGCAACGCTATGCCCCTGGAATCGCTGTCGGCCTGGTCTCCAAGAGTGGCGCACGTTCCTTTCTCGGCGATGGCTTGGACGAGTTGAATGTAGATCCGCTCCCTGATGTGAAACGGAAAAAAATACAGTCGCCCCCCTCAAATATTTTCTCCGACATCAATCAGTGGATGCTGAAAGTACTCCTGGCGCCGGAGATTCCTGAACATATGTTGGGAGCACCACGAAAGAAAATTCGAAATGCCTCGGAACTCGCTGACGTGGCGGATGTTTCCGTGATGAGCGCCTTTCGTTTGGTTCAGCGGTTGCGAGAAGAGGCATTCCTTCACGAAGCATCGTCGCACTTCAAGCTAGTGCGACGGGCAGAGCTTTTCCGTCGCTGGCAAGCGGCAGCGTTTCGTTCACCGCACGAAGTGGCAATGCGCCTCCTGATTCCCGGGGCTATAGAAAAACAAATTAAAGACCTGCTGGGCCGTCATCAAGCGTGCCTTGGTTTGTTTGCCGCTGCCGAGAAAATGCACCTTGGTCACGTACATGGGATTCCGCCATACGTCTATGTGCACAAACTTCCAAGCCCAGGTGAGCACGCGTGGAAAGAATTGGTGCCTCCCTCCCCCGGCGAGAAAGTTCACCTGATCTTGAGACAGGCACACGCCCCCAAATCCGTATTTCGTGGTGCAGTGATTGCAGACGGCGTATCCGTATCCGATGTTGTACAAATTTGGCTGGATGTTTCCGCACATCCATCCCGCGGCGAAGAACAGGCCAACTTGATCTATCAGAAAGTACTGGGCCCAATTGTAGAAGGGGTGGGTAATTGAGTGACTTCGCCGGAATTACTCGACTCATTGAAGCCGTCCAACCATGGAGTGGCCACTTGGTAATTGTGGGCGGCTGGGCGCACCGGCTGCACAGGTTTCACGAGCTGGCAGTCGTGCCAGGCTATCAACCTCTGACTACGAAAGACACTGACCTGGCATTTGCAAATGGTGCTCCCCTCGAAGGCGACATTGGGGCAGCGTTAATGAAGGCGGGCTTCAGCGAACAACTTTCCGGCGAGCAAGTACCTCCAGTTACCCATTACTCCTCAGGAGATGCCGGCTTCTACGCCGAGTTTTTAACGCCGCTGGCAGGTAGTGGGCGCAAGCGCGACGGGACGCCTGATGTGAGGCTTCATATTGCGGGTGTAACGGCACACAAATTGCGGTACTTGGAAATCCTTTTAATTGATCCTTGGGTAATTACAGTTGGTCCCGAAACCGGCTTTCCCCTGCAGCGCACGATGGATCTGCAAGTGGTGAATCCAGTAAGCTTCATTGCGCAGAAACTGTTAATTCAGAAATATCGTGATACGGGTTCAAAGCGTGCCCAGGATATTCTCTACATTCACGACACCCTCGAGTTGTTCGCTTCGGCTCTCCCGGATCTTCGAGCAATCTGGGTGGAGAAAATACGCCCCGTGATTGGGAAGGCTACTGCGCGCAAAGTTGAGGACATACTCGTGGCGAGTTTTTCGACTGTCAGCGATACCATTCGCGACGCCGCACGAATACCAGTAGACCGCACGCTTACGCCAGAGCGTGTGACTGCGTTTTGCGAACAGGCATTGCGCGAAGTTATCAAATAAGACAGCTTGACTCCAGCGGCGCGACCTGGGTCAGCAGCCGCGCCGTATCGAGATAGACCTGATTCAAGCCTTGAGCACCAGCAAGCCGTCCTTGGACTTCGATATCCAGGGCCGCGCGCTTCCCGTCGGCAGCACCGCCGCGTCCAGCTTGCCGAACCACGGCAGCGAAAGCTCGCGCCCGAGCGTCAGGCACAGGCGAACGGTTTTCACGCTGGTGCAG
>ENA-ORBV01003530-ORBV01003530.1-microbial-mat-metagenome-genome-assembly--contig:-NODE-3530-length-31157-cov-11.333816_pt1 | contig 31157 bp, 30 predicted proteins | sample MGYA00237777_ERZ505514 | MGnify/ENA primary metagenome ERZ505514 (study PRJEB26160, sample SAMN06269048) | microbial mat metagenome | isolation source: Oligotrophic lake microbial mat | place... | reverse complement strand
TCCCACGCTTACTCGTCACTATCTCTCCGATCGGTTACCCCAGGCTACTGGGGGCCCCTGTCCGGGAGAAAGCAGGCCCCCCACGGTCCAACGACGCCGCCTTTGTTGCGCGCGTGGGCACGAGCATCACCACGAAGTTCAACGTTATCCGGCAAATCGCCAACCGGGCGGTGCACTCCGATAGACCTGTCCTTCCTGACACCGCTGGCTCAGTGCTGCGCGAGCTGTTCCACGTCATGGTGTGGACGGTGCTGCACCACTGCCCGCACCCCGAGCTGGCACCGATGGTCCGGCAGTTCGACCCGGCGCTGGCGGCGCAGGCGGCACCGCTGTCGCGTGAGGAGCTGGCGCGGCTCGCTGCGAAGTTCAAGGCCCAGGACCAGGCGCACGCCCGCGAGCTGAAGGAGCGCGACCAGGCGTTGGCCGCGCACGATGCCGAGATCGCTGGCCTGCGGGTGCAGATCGCGGCTGGACAGGCAGCAAACGCCCGGCCCGACGATCACGACTACGACGAGGCCGCGACCCGGGACCTCTTCATCGACGTGCTCCTGAGTGAGGCCGGGTGGCCGCTCGACCAAGCGCGCGACCGGGAGTACAAGATCACCGGCATGCCCGACGGCAACGGCGTCGGGTATGTGGACTACGTGCTGTGGGGCGCCGACGGCCTTCCGCTGGCCGTCGTGGAGGCCAAACGGACCCGCAAGGGCGCGCAGGTCGGCCAGCAGCAGGCCAAGCTGTGTGCCGACTGCCTCAAGACACAACTCGACCGCCGCCCCATCGTGTACTACACGAACGGGTACGAGCACTGGGTGTGGGACGACGCCGCCGGTTACTCACCCCGCCCGGTGCAGGGCTTTCCCACCCGCGACGAGCTGGAGCTCGCGATGCAGCGCCGACGGACCCGGCTCGCGCCGTCATCGGTCCCGGTGGACGGGCAGATCGCGGGTCGCTACTACCAGGAGCGGGCGATCCGGGCCGTGGACGCTTCCCTGGAGGCCAAGCGACGCGAGGCGCTGCTGGTCATGGCGACCGGATCGGGCAAGACCCGCACCGTGATCGCGCTGGCGGACCAGCTCATGCGCGCCGCCAGCTCGCCCAGCTCAACGGCGACGTCGCATTGGCCGAACGCTGCCGGGAGACCGTGCAGGGCGTCGCCGTCGCCCTCCTCACCAAGACCGCGATCCCGTCGGTCGCCGAGCAGGCTCGACTCCTGGACGAGGTTGCTGACGACGACTGGTGGGTGGACGTCACCGTCGCGATGCTCGACCTCATGCGGCGCCGGATCCGCGGATTGGTGCAGTTCGTCGAGAAGACCCGACACAATCCCGTATACACCGACTTCGTTGACGCGCTGGGCAACGCGACCGAGGTGGTGTTGCCCGGTACCACCCCCGGCTTCGACCCGAGCGCTTCCGCGCCAGGGCGCAGGCCTACCTACGCGCGCACGAGGATCACGTCGCCCTGCAGAAGCTGCGCCGGAACAGGCAGCTCACTCCCGCCGACTTGGATGCTCTCGGCGCGATGCTCGTCGAGGCGGGCGGTACCAGCTCGGTGATCGAGGAGGCGGCGCGTACCGCCGGCGGCCTCGGACTGTTCATCCGCTCCCTGGTGGGCCTCGACCGCGCCGTCGCCGTTGAGAAAGTCGGCGAAGACTTCAACGGATCTGGTTGGCTGTGTAGGTGTCCTCGCTTCGTCACCCTGATCATCGACGATCTCACCGCCAACGGCTCGATGGAACCGGCACGGCTGTTCGAGTCCCCCTTCACCGACCAGGCACCGACCGGGCCCGACTATGTCTACCCCGACCCCGACATCACGGTCATCGTCGAGACTTTGCAGCACATCAAGCGCACCGCCAGCCCCGAAGAAGGACGCCGCGACTCATCAGTTGTCGCCTAGTGCTTACGCATGGCCTGTGCCACCGCCGCCCGGCGGGCCGCGTCGGCGACCAGTGAGACGCCGCAGCCGACGGTGACCAGACCCGCGGTGCCTCGCAGCAGCCACGATCGTGCCGGCGCGCCTGACGCCCGCCGGGTGCCGGCGTCGATGCTGATGGACAAGCCTGCGCCGAGCAGTGTCAGGCCGGCCGCGGCCGTGCCGTTGCTGGTCATGTCACCGGCTCACCACACCGCATCACGTCACATCGCGTCCTACGTGTCCGCGTCGGTCACGGCACGCTCACCGGTGGCCGGGACGCCGACTCCACCGCACCCGCTGCCCCCCACTCGTGATTGCGGCGCCGTATTAGCCACACCGCGGCTGCCCCGCCCGCGAGCAAGGCGGCCACCGCGCCCACACCGATCGCCCACCGCGGCCCGGCCGTCTCTGCGATCCAGCCCACGATGGGCGACCCGATCGGAGCGCCGCCGAAGAAGATCGCCAGGTACAGCGCCATCACCCGTCCCCGCAGTTCCGGTGGTGTCGTCGACTGCACCGTGGCATTCGCCGTGGTCATCAGGGTCAGCGCCGTCAGGCCGACCGGGACCAACGAGAAGGCGTACGACCAGAACGTCGGCATCACCGCCGAGACGGCGCTCGCCACCCCGAACCCGAGCGCGGCCAGCACCACGGTTCGCAACCGGGGCCGTTCGGCACGGGCTGCGACCAGCGCGCCCGCCAGCGCACCGACCGCCGCCAGGGTGCCGAGCAGGCCGAAGTCGGCCGCACCGCGGTCGAACTCCAGCCGCGCCATGGCCGCGCTGGTCAGCTGAAAGTTCAGGCCCAGGGTGCCGACCACGGCGACGACGCCCATGACCAGCACCAGGTCTCCTCGGCTGCGGACGTAGGCCCAGCCCTGCCGCAGCCCACCGCCGCGATCCGCCCGCGTGGCCTCGGGCCGGTGCCGCAGCGCTACCAGGGCGAGCAGCGTCGCGGCGAATGTCGCGGCGTTGACCACGAATACCCAGCCGGTGCCGATCCCGGCGATCAGCAAGCCTGCAACCGCAGGCCCCAGCAGCCGGCCGCCGTGGAACGTAGCCGCGTTGAGACTGACCGCGTTGGGCAGGTCGGGCGCCGGCACCAGGCCCGAGACGTAGGTCTGGCGGGCGGGTGCGTCGAAGGCGGTGGCCACGCCCAGCCCGCCGGCCAGCACCAGGGCGTGCCACAGCTGCACCGTGCCTGTGATCGTCAGTACACCGAGCACGGCGGCCAGCACGCCCTGTGCGGCCTGGGTGACCAGCAGCACGCGGCGCCGGTCGAACCGGTCGGCGACCAGGCCCGCCCACGGCGACAGCACGAGCATCGGGGCGAACTGCAGTGCGGTGACCACCCCGACCGCCAACGGTGAGTCATCCGACAGCTCGGTCAGGACCAGCCAGTCCTGCGCCACCCGCTGCATCCAGGTGCCGGTGTTGGACACCAGGGCGGCCGCCGCCCAGATCCGGTAGTCGCGGTGCGCCAGGGCTCGGAAGGTCCGGCCACCCGCGACGCGTGTCATCGCCAGGTACAAGGCGCCCGGCGCCCTCTTCGTTCCCGTTGCAGTCGTGGCGACCTGGGCCGCAGCCGCAGCAGTGGCTCGCTGGCGGGTAGCGTGATGACGTGACTGCGTCAGCCGCGCAACCGGACTATGCCGCTGCAGCACGTCGCCATCACGAGGACGCCCGCCACCTCTTCGGTGTCTACCGCTTGGCGACGGCGGACCATCTAGCGGGTTTTGCCACTGAATGTTTACTGAAGCAGGTGCAGGTGTCCTATCTTAGGTTCACGGCGAGACCAGGTGGTCCGCCGCGCGCGCCAGGAAATGGTAGGGCATTGACCGGGCACCTCCCCAGCCTGTGGGCAGAAATGTCCAACCTGGTGCGTGGCCGCTCGGGATCGAAACTCGCCCCTCTACTCAGTTCGACGGCTCCCTTTCAGCATTGGCAGGTTGACGACAGATACTCGGATGGCCTAAGGGTTACCCAGGCCGTTGTTGCAGGGCACTTGTCGGCCACGAAGACGCTCGCTGACGCCATTGAGCAAGACGTCATCTCCGGCGTGCTAACATGACGGTCCGCTTCGACGAGGCATGGATATCCGCGCGCCGAGTAGCAGCGCGGATCAGTGATGATGGGCTGGACGTGGTCCTGGTGCGAAACCTGCTGGGGATGATCTCGGTAGTGCTGGGTAACTCACGCATGTTGCCCGCCACGGACCTGGTGCAACGGGTGGGTGACGAACTTCGTGCCGAGACGGGTCCTTTCTGCGCGCTCACGCCTGTCCTGATCTGGCAGGACTTGTCCGCGCCGGAAGCTTTGGCCGACGCTCCTGGTCGCAGCATCGTGCGCGAGCCAGGTGAAGGGGTGGGACGACTGATCACGGTGGAGCGGACAGTGGTCGGTACCGAATGGTCACGAATAACAACGGACCCACCGGGACGGCGAGTAACGTTGTACGGTTTCAAGGGTGGGGTTGGACGATCCACCGCCACTGTGATGTTGGCCCGCCACCTGGCGAAGCAGGGCCAGTGTGTCCTGGTCGTTGACCTAGACCTGGAGTCTCCCGGGGTCAGTGCTCTGTTGATCGACGACGAGCAGCTACCGGCGAGTGGAATCGTCGACCACTTCGCCGAGGCGGCCGTCGACAATGCTGCAGGATTGGATCTGGTCGCCCGGAGTTCCGCGATACGCTCCCAAGGCAACGGCGAAGTGTGGATAGCCCCGGCGTCGGGCCGGCCGGGACCAACATATCGCTACCTGCCCAAGTTGAATCGTGCGTATCTGGAGGAGCCCCCCTTTGCCGAGCGACTCAACGATGCTGTCACCGCGTGCGAGGACCGGGTGACATTCCTGAGCCGGGCACCTGACGTGGTGTTGCTGGACAGTCGTGCCGGACTGCACGACATCGCGGCGGTGGCAATAACCCAACTGAGCGATCTAAGCCTCCTGTTCGCGGTGGATAACCCCCACACGTGGGCGGGTTACCGCGAGCTGTTTCGCGAATGGGGGACCGACCCCGAGCGGGCGCGTGCGATTAGGGAGCGCCTCAAGATGGTCGCGAGTGGCGTACCCACGGCCCGGGATGATTATCTGCTCTCGTTTCTTGATCATTCTCAGACCTGTCTGGCTGAGCTATATGATGATGTGGACATGCTCGAGGGATACAATCCCTCTCTGCAGGACGTCGATGCCCCTCATTGGCCCCTGCCCATCAGCTTTCAGCCGAACTTGGTCGGTCTTGATGCCGCGGCACATCGAGAATGGTTGGAAGACGCACAGATCGAGAGTAGTTTCTTTGAATTCTTGCAGGGTGCGACGGACCTCATCGAACGGAGTTTCTCGTGACCTTGGGCGTGGAAGAATACCGTGACCTGCTACGCACGGCATTGGGTCCAGCCGGAGATGCCGGGACACAGCCTCCGGATTTTCGAACCCTTTTCACCCCTGGCAGTCATCGCATGGCGCTTGATCCGGATGCAACTGTGGTGCGAGGAGGGCGCGGTGTCGGGAAGACGGTCTGGTTCAAGGCCTTACAGAATGACCAACTGCGAACGGTGGCCGCGTCCACCTATCAGCTCGGGAGGCTGACGTCTGCTCGGGCAGTCGCGGGGTACGGGGAAGAACTTCGGCCGGACGATTATCCCGGGCCCGCTGCCCTGAAGGGTTTGTTGGCGGCGCGGGTAGATCCGTCGGACATTTGGGCCGCAGTACTGCTCACCGCACTGGACGTGCCCGTCGTGAGGGCGATCAGTCGGTGGTCCGATCGGGTCCAGTGGCTGCAGAACAACCCGGACGAATTCGACCGGGCAATTGGTTCAGCCGATCAGGTGGCGGCCGGGTCGGGCCAGTTGGTCCTCGTGTTGTTCGATGCCCTCGACCGACTGAGCGGTGAGCGACGTGAGGCTGAAAAATTGATCGACAGCCTGCTGCGGCTGGCGCTTGACCTCCGGACCAGGACCCGGTCACTGCGGGCCAAGATTTTCATCCGTCACGACATGTTTGTCACGGAGCAGCTTCAATTCCGGGACGCCTCGAAGCTGATCGCAACGGCAGCCGACCTGACCTGGACAGCTACCGACCTCTTCGGCCTCCTCTATCAGCTCATGGGCAACGCCGCCAGTGCTGAGCAATTGTCGGAGCAGTTCCGCGGGGACTCCGGCGACTGGAACTTTCAGGACGGCGGCCGATACACGCCACCACGAGCATTGGTGGGTGATCAGGCGCACCAGCGGCTGGAGTTCGAGAAGATGGCCGGATCCTATATGGGTACAGACCATCGAAAGGGTCGTCCGTACACATGGTTGCCGAATCACCTCATTGACGGCGTCGGCCAGGTCAGCCCCCGGAGCTTTCTCAGTGCAATACGACGAGCGAACGATGTCACATCTCAGGAGTATGCTGCACATGTCACCGCCCTCCATTGGGATGCTATCCGGCGGGGGGTGCAACTTGCGTCGCAGACGAGAGTGGCGGAGGTCCAGGAGGACCTGCCGTGGATCGGCGCGGCAGTGAATCCACTTCGGGGACTTCAAGTGCCCATCGAGGAGCCCGAGGTGCTGTCCAGGTGGGACGACGACGGCTTGGCGGAGAGGCTTCGATCCCTGAACGACGATACTGAGGAGGTGCGGACGGGACCTCGTAGTGTTGGGGGGCATGCACTGGTAGAAGAGCTCCGTGAACTCGGGGTTATGACCCGGCGGGTTGATGGCCGACTCGACCTACCGGATATCTATCGGATCGCGTTCAATGTAGGGCGCAAGGGTGGTGTGCCGAGAATCAAGCACTGAGCATTCGTGACGCGTGTCTCTGGCGCCTGGCCTGGCCCGGCCGCGTCGAGGGTTGAGATCCTCACTGCTGTCAGACTCGGGGCGTGAGCGCCACCATCGTCGCCCGAGGGCTCGCTGTCGGCCACGGCGACCGGATTCTGTTCGCCGACCTGGACATGGTGGTGGCGCCGGGCGACGCGATCGGCCTGCTGGGGGCCGACGGCGCCGGCAAGTCGACGCTGTTGCGCGTGCTCGCCGGAGTGCTGCAGCCCGAGACCGGCACGGTGTCACTGACCCCGCCCGATGCGGTGGTCGGCTACCTCGCGCAGGAGGTCGAGCGGTTGGCGGGCGAGACGGTCGCCGGCCACGTCGCCCGACGCACCGGTGCCGCCGACGCCCAGCAGGCGCTGGACGCGACTCTGGGCGCGCTGGAACGAGGCGACCCGGGTGCGGACGACGCCTACGCCAGCGCGCTGGACCAGTGGCTGGCGATCGGCGCCGCCGACCTCGACGAGCGGATCGGCGAGGTGCTCGCCGACCTCGGCCTGCGTGTGGACACCACAGCGCTGATGACCGGCCTGTCCCGCGGTCAGGCCGCCCGCGTCGGGCTCGCCGCGCTGCTGCTGTCGCGCTTCGATGTCGTGCTGCTCGACGAGCCGACCAACGACCTCGACCTGGACGGCCTGGCCCGGCTGGAGGCGTTCGTCACCGGCCTGCGGGCCGGGTGCGTCGTGGTCTCGCACGACCGCGAGTTCCTCGCCCGCTGCGTCACCGGCGTCGTCGAGCTGGACCTGGCGCAGCAACTGGTGCGCAGCTACGGCGGCTCCTACGAGTCCTATCTGGCCGAGCGGGACGTCGACCGCCGCCGGGCACGGGAGGACTACGAGTCCTACGCCGACACCCGCTCGTCGCTGGAAGCCCGGGGGCGGATGCAGCGGGCCTGGATGGACAAGGGCGTGCGAAACGCAGTGCGGAAGGGGGACCCGGACAAGAACATCCGCGCCAAGCAGCGCGAGTCCTCGGAGAAGCAGGCCGCCAAGGCCCGGCAGACCCAGCGGCTCATCGAGCGGATGGACGTGGTCGAGGAGCCGCGCAAGGAGTGGTGGCAGTTGCCGTACTCGATTGCTGCCGCCCCTCGCGGTGGGCGGATCGCGATCAGCGCCCGTGACGTGGTCGTCCGTCGAGGCGACTTCACGCTCGGGCCGGTGACGCTGGACGTCGAGACCGGCGACCGCATCGGTATTACCGGACCCAATGGTGCGGGCAAGTCCACGCTGCTCGCGGTGCTGCTGGAACGGCTGGCACCCGAGGCGGGCACGGTCGCTCACGGCTCCGGCGTCGCCCTCGGCGAGGTCGACCAAGGGCGGCGCTCGCTGCGCACCGATGTGACGTTGCTCGACGCGGTCCGCGAGGACGTGCCGGACCTCGCGCCCGCCGACGTCCGGACGCTGCTGGCCAAGTTCGGCCTCGGCGCCGAAGACATCTCCCGCGGCGTCGAGCAGCTGTCACCGGGGGAGCGGACCCGGGCGGCGCTGGCGATCCTGCAGGCGCGAGGCGTCAATCTGCGGGTGCTCGACGAGCCGACCAACCACCTCGACCTGCCCGCCATCGAGCAGCTGGAGACCGCCCTGGAGGCCTACACCGGCACGCTGCTGCTGGTCACGCACGACCGCCGGATGCTCGATGCCGTCACGCTGACCCGCCGGTGGCAGGTCGAGGGCGGGCGGATCACCAAGGGCACCGGGCTACTCTGACGGGATTGCGGCCGGTCGGCCGCCACGACCCCCGAGGACGAGGTGGACGACGACGACCTGATGGCCGGCCCGCGGCAGGTGGTGATGCATCCCAGCACCGCCGCGGCCCGCAGACAGGCCCACGTCCGGGCGGCGGCGACAGTCCACGGTGTCCGGGCGAGCCCTGCGGACGTTGCCGACCTGCTGCGCCGCCAGCGTGCCCTCGCCGTTCGGTACGGCCTGTTCCTGCTCGCCGTGGTGGCCCTGCTGCCGGTCATCCTCAGCATGATCGACACGCCGCCGCCGGGGTGGCCGGCCGGTTGGCCCGCGCCGGCCTGGTTCGCCGTGCCGGGCGGAGCGCTCGCGACGTTCTACCTGCTGGCCAGCAGTCACCGCCGCAGGGCGGCACGGCTGGAGGACACCTGGCTCGCCGGGCACAGCGAGACCCCGGAGGGTCTGTGATCGTCGCGCTGGCCGTGGCCGCGGTGACGGTCGCCAGCCTGGTGGTCGGGTCGCTCGGCGTGCGTCACGCCAGGACCACGGCCAATTTCCTCGTCGCCTCACGTGCCGTGCGCCCGCGCTGGAATGCGGCCGCGGTCTGCGGGGACACCCTGTCTGCCGCGTCCTACCTCGGTCTCGCGGGACTCGTCCTCGCGGCCGGCCTGGACATGGTGTGGTTCCCCGTCGGCTGGGCGGCCGGCTTCGTCGTCATGGCGTTGTTCGTCGTGGCGCCGCTGCGCCGGTTCGGCGCCTACACGATCCCCGAGTTCCTCCGCGACCGCCTCGACGACCGTCGCATCGGACGGACCGTCGCCTGCGTCATCCCGATCATCGGCCTGATCTACCTGCTCGCCCAGCTGAAAGGGGCCGGTGTGGTCGTCGAGGCGTTGATCGGCGCGCCCTACTGGGTCGGTGTCGTCGCGGTCGTCGTGATCGTCGTCGTCAACCTGCTCAGCGGCGGCATGCGTGCTGTGACCTCGGCCCAGGGCTTCCAGTTCATCCTCATTGCCGTCGGTGTGCTGGTACCAGTGACCGTACTGCTGGCGGTGTGGTTTGCCAGTGACCGCCCGGGGCCACAGGACGGCGTCCCGGTCTTCGACGAGGACTCTGCCGTGACGTATGCGGCGGCCACCACTGTCGTTGTGGACGTCGACACCGAGGCTCGGGTCAGCGGCACGATCGACGGCGACCCCTACGAGACGGCCGTTGTCCTGCCCGCCGGGCAGCACGACGTCGGATCGGGCACGACCGTCACGTGGCCGGCGGGGACACCAGTCCCCCACGAGACCACCATCACTGCGGTGTCCGCTGACGACTGGAACCAGGTGGGCGACGCCGGGGATACCCCGGGCGGGCAGGCCACGTACGTCGCCTACTCGTTGCTCGTCGCCTCCGCGGTGGGACTGGCCGGGCTGCCCCACATCCTGGTCCGGTTCACGACCAACGCCACCGGTGGGCAGGCTCGCCGGACGGCGGTCATCGTGCTCGGCTTCGTCGCCGTGTACTACTCGGCGCTGCCGATCTACGGGGCGCTGGGTCGCCAGGTGGCCCCGGACCTGCTCAGCACCGGCGGCACCGACTCGGTGATGCTTGTCGTGCCGCAGCGGATCGTCGGGGGGACACCGGGCGAACTGCTCGTCGCGATTGTCGCGGTCGGTGCCGTGGCGGCCTTCTTGTCCACCGCGGCCGGGGTGATGATCGCCAGCGCGGGTGCGCTGAGCCACGACCTGCTGGGCGGCGGGATCCGCTGGTTCCCCCACGCCACGATCGCCGCGGGCGCCGTCGCGATCCCACTGGGTCTGCTCGTCGAGTCGGTCGACATCAGCATCCTGGTCGGCTGGTCGACCGCTATCGCGGCGTCCTCCATCACGCCGGTCCTGCTGTTGAGCCTGTGGTGGCCCGGACTGACCGCGACCGGGGCGCTGGCCTCCATCGTGGTCGGGACCACGACCGCGACGCTGGCTGTCCTGGCGTCGGTGACCGGGCTGTCGCAGCGGTCCACGCCCTGGCTGGACACCCTGCTTGCTGCGCCGGCCGCGTGGACGGTGCCGCTGGCCGTAGTCACCGCCGTGGTCGTCTCGCGCCGCTCCGGGCGACCGGTGGCGGGAGTCGAGCGGATGTTCGCCCGCATGCACGTGCCCGACCGGCTTCGGCCAGAGTCCGGCCCCGCGGCGCCGGTCGTAGGTCACCCGAGGACGGCGCGATGAGGCCGCCGGAGGCACGGCGACCGCTGAGCATGCTGCACGACCTGGCAAACGGGATGAGCGCCGGCCTCGACACCGGCAGCGCCCGCCTGGTGGTCTCCGCGGGCCGTCGATTGCTGGGGGTCGGGGCCGCCGCGCTGGCCGACGCCGAAGCCGTGCTGGCGACCGACGGCACCATGCCGGGCGCCGAGCAGCTGCTGTCGCGTACGCAGGCGGTCCTGGCGCGGGCACCCGGCACCGCGCCGCAGCGATACCGCGCGGGGGCGCTCGACGTGCTCGCCCACCCGCTGGTCGTGGCGAGCGCCCCCGTCGCTGTGCTCCATGTGGTCGCAGAGCCGGCCGCCCGGCGCGGTGACGAACTGACGGCGTATTGCGGTCTGGTCTCGCACTTCCTCGCCCTCGCCGAACTCGACACCTCACGCCGCCTGGTCGAGTCGGCCGAGCTGCGCGCACTGCGCGCCGAGCTCTCGCCCCACTTCCTGCACAACTGCCTCACCGCCATCTCGGGGTTCATCGCCACGGACCCCGAGAAGGCCGAGGACCTGCTGTCGACCTTCGCGGAGTTCCTCCGGGCGGGTTTCCGCTACCGCACCGATCATTCGACGCTCGCGCAGGAGATCCGTCTGGTCGAGATCTACCTGGAGCTGGAGCAGGCGCGCTTCGGTGAGCGGTTCGACGTCGGGCTTCGGGTCTCGCCCGAGGCGCTGTCGGTACCGGTCCCCTTCCTCACCGTGCAGCCCGTCGTGGAGAACGCGATCCGGCACGGGCTGGAGCGGCGGGCGGGCCGTGGCCGGTTGCGGATCCGAATCGACGACCGCGGCGCCGAGGTCCATGTCTCGGTCGAGGACGACGGGGTCGGCACCGATCCCGCGGCGCTGGAGCGCGCCCTGGCCGGCACCGGCGACACCCGCCACCTGGGCATCCTCGCCGTCGACGAGCGGCTGCGCTCGGCGTATGGGCCGGCCTACGGCCTCGTCGTGGCGACTGCCCCCGATGCCGGCACCCTTGTGACCATGCGCATTCCCAAGCACCGTCGACGGGCCTAACAGGCGCTCGTCGTAGCCTCGGTGCATGTCCGCCCCCCGCCGGGGACTGCGTGTCCTGGCCGTCGACGACGAGGAACAGGCGCTGGCTCACCTCGTGCGTCTGCTCCGGCGCAGCGACGACGTCTGCGAAGTCGTCACTGCCGCTGACGGCGCGGCGGCGCTGCGGGTGCTGAACCGGCGTTCAGACCTCGACGCCCTGCTGCTCGACATCCAGATGCCGGATCTCGACGGGATCGACCTGGCCACCGTGCTGGCGCAGTACCGCAGCAGGCCGGCGCTGGTGTTTGTCACGGCGCACGAGCAGCACGCGGTGAAGGCGTTCGAGTTGGGGGCGGTGGACTACCTGCTCAAACCCGTGAGTCTGGGGCGGCTGACCGGCTCGCTGGAACGGGTCCGCGCCGCGGCGGCCGGGGGGCGCGACGAGGCGACCGCGCGCGCGGCGGCTGCGGTGCTCGACGACCTGCCCCGGCTGACGTCGCGCACCGGCGCCACCGTCCGTCTCGTGGAGCGGGACGAGGTTCGCTTCGCCCGGTGTGAGGGCGACTACGTCCGGGTGCACGCCGGGCCGCAGAGCCACCTCGTTCGGGAATCCATCTCCGTGCTGTCGGTCGCCTGGGCCGGCCACGGCTTCGTCAGAGTCCACCGCAGCTTCCTCGTCCGGGTCGGCGCGGTCAGCGAGGTCCGCTCCGCCAACGGGCACCGTTCCGTCGTCGTGGACTCCCACGAGATCCCGGTGAGCCGGCGCTACTGGCGGCTGCTCGCTGACGGGCTCGCCCACGTGACCGCTTAACGGTCGTCCGGCACCGGCGAACGGCGCGGGCTGCGCGTTCAGCGACCGGTGACTCCGGGGGTGTGGACCCGGTGGCGTGCGCCCGGCCATGGTGGCGGCGAGCGGCTACATCGAGCGCTGTGACCATCGCGGCTACGACAGCCGTGACCACCACGGAAGGACGACGATGTCCGAGCAGCCTGCCCCACCGCGCACCGACGGACCCCGGTGGATCGATGCCCTCCAGGGCGTCCGGCGGGTCCTTGACGCGGTCAGCGGCGTGGGCGGCGTGATCGCCCGGTACGCCGTCCTGGTCCTGTTCGTTGTCGGGATCGTCAACCTGGTGCTGCGCTACGTCGGGCGCACCGTAGGTCAGACACTGGTGACCAACCTCTACGTCGACCTGCAGTGGCAATTGTTCGCCGTGATCGTCCTGGTGGGGTTGGGGTACGGGATGAGGGAGGGGGTCAACCCCCGGGTGGACATCTTCTCCGGGCGCTGGGCGCCGCGACGCCGGGCCGCCCTCGACGTCGTCGTCCACCTGCTGCTCTTCCTGCCGTTCTGTGCGATCGCCGTCGCGGTGACGTGGCCGTTCGCGATGACAGCGCTGGGCCGCGGCTTCGACGGCTCGTGGCAGACGTGGCAGGTATGGCAGATCTGGGAGAGCTCGGCGAACCCCGACGGCTTGGCGCTGGGTCCCATCAAGCTGCTGCTGTGGCTGGGCTTCGTCGCCCTGCTGGCCCAGACCGCAGCCCAGGTCATCGCGAACGTGTTCGTCCTGGTGGGGCGAGCGGACCTGGGACCGCGCGCCGCCTCCGACGATCTGGCCAAGGCGGTCTGAGTCGTGGACATCGGCGTGATCCTCGCCTTCGTCATGTTCGCCGCGTTCCTTGCGCTGCTGCTGACCGGCTACAACGTCGCCTACGCCTTCGCCGCCACCGCGTTGGTGTTCTCGGTGATCGGGATCCTGGTCGGTGAGTTCGATCCCTCGGCCTACACGCTGCTGCCGGCGAGGTGGTTTCCGACGCTGTCGGACCAGACGCTGCTCGCCATCCCGTTCTTCGTCCTCATGGGGACGTTGCTGCAGGGTTCCGGGGTCGCCGAGCGGCTGCTGAACACGGTCGGCCTGCTCATGGGCAGCGCTCGCGGCGGCCTGGCCATCGCGGTCGTCGTCGTCGGCACACTGCTGGCGGCGGCCACCGGTGTGGTCGCCGCGACCGTTATCGTCCTGGGGCTGATCGCCCTGCCAACCATGGTCAAGTACCGCTACGACCACGAGATCGCGGCCGGGACCATCGTCGCGGCGGGCACCCTCGCGCAACTCGTGCCGCCGAGCCTCGTCCTGATCCTGCTGGCCCAGCAGATGCAGATCTCGGTGCTGGGGCTGTTCCGGGGGGCGCTGCTGCCCGGTCTGCTGCTCTCGGCGCTCTACGTCCTCTACCTCGTTGTGGTCGCGCTGCGCTCGCCGGCCAAGCTGCCCGCCATCCCGGCCGACCAGCGCGGCGTCGGTGCGCGGCAGGTCGCCCGCGAGGTGCTGGTCTCGATGGTGCCCGCGCTGCTGCTCATCGTGACGGTGCTCTACGCCATCTTCGGCGGGATCGCCACCCCGTCGGAATCCGGTGCCGTCGGCGCCCTCGGCGCGCTGGTGCTCGCCGTCATCTACCGCAAGTTCTCGTGGCGGATGCTGCGCGAGGCCGCCGAGTCCACCGCACGGATCGTCGTCCTGGTCATGACACTGCTGCTCACCGCCTCGTTCTTCCGGCTGGTCTTCGAGCGCCTCGGTGGCCAGGACGCAGCCGGGCGCTGGTTGTCCAGTGTCCCGGGCGGGGCATGGACGTTCATCCTCGTCGCCATGCTCGTGGTGTTCCTGCTGGGACTGGTTCTCGAATTCCTGGAGATCACCTTCATCGTCGTCCCCATCTTCTTGCCCGCGATGATCGCCCTGGGATTCTCCGACACCGAGCTCATCTGGTTCGCAGTGCTCATGGCGATCAACCTCAATATGGCGTTCATGTCGCCTCCCGTGGGTTTCTCGCTCTTCTACCTGCAGGGTGTGGCACCCCGGGAGGTGTCGACGGTGTCCATCCACCGCGGCGCGCTGCCGTTCATAGGATTGCAGGTCCTCTGCCTTGTCCTGGTGGCTGTCTTCCCTGCGATCGCCACCGCCCTCGTCTGATACCGACCCCACCGTAAACCCACGCCGACACACCCTCGCCGATACCACGTCAATACACAAAGGAAAGGAATCAATGATGACTCGTTCCCTCGACACCCACACCGACTCGGCCCCCGGGCCCCAGCCGGGCCGCCGCCGCTTCCTCGGTTTCGCGGGGGCCGGGCTGGTCGGCACCGGCCTGCTCGCCTCGTGCACCACCCCCGGCAGCGACGATGCTGACAATGCCGCCACTGACGACAGTGAAACCGGCGAGGCCGCACCCGCGCCCAGTGCCCAGCGCGCGGCGCTAAACGACGGCGGGGACCTGCCCGAGGTGAGCATGGACCTGGCGACCAGTTGGCCGGCCGGCCTGGACTCGCTGTTCGGCAGCGAGGAGACCGGGGTCGGGGCGGTCGGTTTCGCGGCGACCCTCGCACAGCTCACCGGTGGTCGGTTCACCATGTCACCGAAACAGGCAGGCGACCTCGCCGGTGCGACCGAGGTCATCGACGCAATCCAGTCTGGGGCCGTCCCCGCCGGGCACACCGCGTCGTACTACTACGTCGGCAAGAGCCCCGCGTTCGCCTTCGGCACCACCCTGCCGTTCGGTCTCACCTTCCGTCAGCAGTACGCCTGGCTCTACCAATACCGTGACGAGTCGGGCCGGACCGGTCTGCAGCTGCTCCGCGAGTTCTACGCCGATCGATTCGGTCTCATCCAGTTCCCCTGCGGCAACACCGGAGTCCAGATGGGTGGATTCTTCAACCGCGAGATCAACTCGGTGGCGGACCTGCAGGGGTTGGTCATGCGCATACCCGGCATCGGCGGCGAGATCATGAGCAGGCTGGGCGTCACCGTCCAGGTGCTGCCCGCCGGTGAGATCTCCCAGGCCCTGCAAACCGGTTCCATTGACGCCGCCGAGTTTGTCGGGCCGTACGACGACAACACCCTGGGTCTGGGCGAGGCTGCCAGCTTCTACTACTACCCGGGGTGGTGGGAGCCCGCCTCGACGTTCGAGGTGGTGATGGACCTCGAGCGCTACAACGACCTGCCGCCGCAGTACCAGGAGGCCCTCGAACTGGCCGGGGAGCTGCAGTACCTGCGTCTCATGGGCTTCTACGATGCCCGCCAACCTGCGGCGCTGGAGGAGATCCGGGCACAGGGAGCCGAGACCCGACCCTTCCCGCAGGACCTGGTGGACGCGGCGCGCACGGAGTCCGAGGCCTACCTTGACGAGCTGGCGGGACAGGACGAGGACTTTGCGACGATCCTGGCGCACTGGCGGCCCTTCCGGGACCAGGTCCAGCAGTGGCACTCCCTGGCTGAACGTTCGATGGGCGAGGCGCTCGCCACCCCCGAGGACTGATCCTGCCCGCCTCGAGAGGTTTCTCCGCGAAACGTACGGACTTGGGGGGTAGAGCGAGCGTTTCGCGGAGAAACCTCTTGCTCACCTGAGGCCGGGGGTGAGTGGCTTCTCGCCACGGGCCTGCAGCTGCTGCACCGTCCAGGTGTTGCCGTCGGGGTCGGCGAAACCGAGAGAGTGCCGCCGTCGCGCTCGTCGATAACCTGGATCTCGTCGCAGGCCACCCGGCGGGACAGCAGCTCCGCGCGGGCCGCCGCAGCGTCGGCGACGCACAGCTGGAGACCCCGCATCGAGCCGGGTGTCATCTCGCGGTGGGACGGCAGGTCACCGAGAACGATGGAACAGCCCGAGCCGCGTGGCGTCAGCTGGACCACGTGCATGTGCTCGTGGCGCTGCTGCTGGCGAATCCCGACCTGCTCGTCGGTGACCTCCTCAAGAACACGAAGGCGAGCCAGACGTTCCGGCTGTACGCCGCACCGGATGTACGCGTCGAGAAGACGGACAGCGGGTAGCGGGTCGTGGTCGAAGGTGTCGACTCCTTCGACGCTGCGACCGGCAACGTGACGTCCTTCGGTAGGGCGGGCGTCCAGGCGTGGTTCCTCGACGACGACTACGACGGGACGGTCTTCCGGGTCTCCCAGGCGTTTTTCCCGGTCAACAACGCCTGGGTCAGGCTGCAGAAGGCTCTGCGCGGGACAGTGGACGCCGAGCTAATCGAGACGCTGCACGGGTGGGAGTCGCTGCCGTTCGAGGTCGGCGAGCACTCCCGCGTCGCGGTACGGGTCATCGCCCAGGACCGCAATGCCGCCGAGGCGATCATCGCCCTGGACGGGAGCGCCTCATGAGCGGCGAGACCAGCACGGTCATCGACGCGAACCCGATCAACCGATCACCCGACCGAGACCCCACCTGACCAGCTCTGGGCACACCCCAACCCTACCGGACCACCACCTAAGTTACCGGTATTGGGCCCCGAGGCTTCCAGCCGGAATTCGTATATTTCAAGGTGGACGGGAGCGGTTGGACCCTCGATGTGGAAAGGAAGGAGTTGAATCAGGAGTACGAGGAGATGCCATCGACCGACGATCTCGACTCACCCTGGAAATGTCCCTTACCGACATGTCCAGACTGAGCTGGTCCTCGCCGGTCCTTACGGACAGACTCGTCCAGGGGCCCTGGAAGAACGTCGACGAAGTCAAGGATCGCCACCGCCGAATGGGTCGACTGGTACTACGCTCAGAACGGCCTCGCGCCGCTCCCGGAGGTCTCACACCGGTGAGTCCCCGGACACGCCGGGACGATTCATCTGGGATGAAATGTGAGCGTGCGGGGACGGATCGACTGGCTTCCGACCCCCTATCAGTTCATCGCAGTTCGCCATTGCCGTCGGCAATGTTTAACGACACGACCGGGGTGAGCGGGCGCACGTAGACCAGCAAGCAGAAAAACCTATGTCACATCGCGTAGCAGGCATGACGGGGCACCCGCGTCAAGCAGGGACCACCGCCTTAGCACTGGTGGACGAGGTCGCCGCCTGGGAAGCCACACCACGGCACTGCGCGACCAAAGCGGCGAGGTCGGTGATGTCGTCGTCGGCCTGACCGAGCTCGTCGACGGGAACATCGAGACGAGACAGGTCGACATCCTCGTCGTAGTCCGCGACGATGCCGTCCGCCTCGAACGACGCGCACATGTCGACGCCATCCGGGTTCACCGACATGTTGTACCCGATCGAGCCGTCGAGCTGCTCGCCGGTCAGGCCAAATTCCCAGCCGATCCGGCTCTCGAACACCATGACCGTCTCGCGGTGGTCGACAGGATGTTCGACCGGGTACGCCACCACCCCACCCCAGGCGATCTCCAACCAGCGGGCACCGGATGGGTCATCAACCACAGCCACCTGCCACGACCCGTACCCCCGGGGATACGCGAGGAGGCGCACAGTGTCGTCATCGAGCATGGCCAGCAGGCCGATCCACGTTTCGTCCGTGTTCGTCGGCGCCGCGTCGTCGGCCAGACCGGGATAGTCCACAAGGAACGCTTGGAAGGGCTCGGGGTCGCCGCTGTGAACGCGGGGGTCGAACGCCATCAGGCTTGCGCTGGTGCGGGCCCAGTCCATTGAAATTGCGAATGCCTCCACCGCCACCCCCGGGGGTGGCGTGTCGGGTACCGGATCCAACGCCTTTAGGACCCGCCGTCCACTCCTCCACCGGAGTGCCGGCAATCAGGGCGCGTGCCCGCTCCTCGTCGCCGGCCAGGGACCGCTGGGCAGCTGGTGACGACGCCGGGGGTGCCGTCGGCGCCGCGCTCGCTCGGTGGGTCGCAGGCGGTTGACTTCCTGCTCGGCGGGGTGGACGTCGCCATCGACGCGGTCGGCTCGACGTCGTCGCTGGACCTGGCCATGCGGGCCACCCGAGCGGGCTGACGGGTGGTGCTCTCGGGTATGCCGCACCCCGGTGCGGACCTGTCGCCGGCCTGGTTCCGCGAGCTCGATCTGGTCGGCTCGTACTGCAGCCAGGGCGACGCCTTCGACGTGGCCATGCAGCTTGCCGCTGAGGCGCCGCTGGATGGCGTAGTGGGCGGGGCCTATCCGCTGCACCGCTGGCGGGAGGCACTGGACCACGCCGCGAGCGCGGGGCGCCGCGGGGCGGTCAAGGTGTGCTTCGACCCGCGGCTGCGGTGACCCGCGAGTAGCCGAGCAGGTGCCCCGGCAGATCGACGCCGGGTGCGGCGACGTCCATCACGAATCCATCTACCCAGGCGCCGGCGTCACTGGATCGGTTCGACCGGGCCTACCGCATCACGGCACAGCAACTCACCTCGGCCATGGCCCGGTACGCCCGGCACTGCTGATCTCGCCGTCACGCAGTGCCGCCGAGACCGCGTCGGCGACGGCCGCCGCAACACGCTCGTGCGGCTGCCCGGCCGCGACTCGCGCGCCGATCGCCACCCCCGCAAGAAAGGTGGTGACCGGCGCCGCGGGCCGGGCCACCCCGTGGGCGGCGTCGCGGGCGAGGTCGAGCACGACCGGTACGAGTCCGGTCACCTCGGCATGGTCGAGCGGCAGGTCGAGCTCGGTGGCAAGGTGCACCGCCCATGCCTGGACCCGGGCGGCGGTGAGGTCCTCGGGGGTGTCCACGTCGACCAGCTTGGCCCAGAACGCGTCCGACGGGAGCGGCATAACGCACAGTCCGGCCAACACGTCGCGGACCGCCCGTCCGATGGGCGCAGCGGCAGCGACGGCGGCAACCAGCGCCTGCGAGCGATAGGCGGCCGCCAACGGCTGCAGTCGCCCGCCCAGGTCTACCGCAACGACGGCGTCGATACTCGGGCCGGCACCGGTCAGCCGGGCGCGCAGCCACGCCACCACACCGGCGTCGATCAGCGGCAGGTCGGCGGCCAGCAGAACCACCACCGGAGTCCCCACCAGGGGCAAGGCTGCCGCAAGGCCGGCGACCGGCCCCCCGCCCGGCGGGTCCTCGACGACCAGCAGCGCGCCGGCAGGCGCCCGGGTCCCGCCCGAGACCACGATCCGGTCGGCCCCCGCCGGGGCCGCGCACACCCGGTCGAGCATGGCCTCGTCGGCCACGATGATTTCGGGTTTGCGCTGGCCGGGAGCGAGCCGCATCCGGCCACCGGCGCCACCGGCGAGGACCACGCCGGTAAAACTGGGCAGGACGACCACCCGGGCAGTGTCGTCCCTCCGGCCGCTTCGGCCTCGTCGTCCTGCCGTACTACCTGCTGTTCGAGCTGCTCGCGCCGCTGATCGAGATCGGGGGCTTGATCGCGGTGCCGCTGGGTCTGGCGCTCGGCCTGATCGACCCGATGTTCGCCGTTGCCGTGCTGTTGGCGTCCGTCGGCTTCGGCACGATGCTCTCCCTCGCCGCCGTCACGGTCGAGGAGGTGGCCTTCCACCGCCACGAGCGGGTCGGCGACCTCGCCCGCCTGGTCGCGGCCGCCGCGTTGGAGAACATCGGCTTCCGCCAGGCGCATGCCTGGTGGCGGCTGCAGGGCCTGGCCGACGCAGTCATGCGGCGCGATATCGGGTGGGTGCCCTGCCCCGGACCGGCTTTGCCGGGTGAGGGGCACGAGCCTGTGCGTGAGGAGCAGGCTTTTAGGGCGTGACGATCTGCCAGTCGTCGGGGACCGCTGACGCAGCGCAGGAGTTTCCCGTCGTCACCACGACGACCCGGTTCGCCTGCTGCACCTCGGCGAGCTCGTCGACCGTGTCGAAAACACACGGCGCGAACGGGGTCACATCGCCGTCGAAGTCCAGTTCGGCACGCCACGAGTGGATGAGCTGCTTCTCGGTCGCCAGGGCGTACTCGGTGTACCGCTGCCCGTCGAGGGCGTCGACCGCCTGCGGCACCTGGCCCCACACCTGCGACATCAGGAAAGACGAGTCGACGATCACCAGGACCCGCTGCGGGTCCTGCGACATCGCCCGGTCGGTGACGAAGGCGTAGCCGCCGAACACCAGCAGCAACACCGGCAGCCAGGCCGCGAGCGCCCGCACCGATCAGATCCCAGCGTTGAACAGTGCCGACAGCTGGAACTCGACGTTGTCTTCGCTGGCGTTGATGTTGGCGGACTCGACCAGCGAGGTGAGTCTGTCCAGCTCGTCCAGATCGGCCTCGAAGCCCACCGTGTAGATCGGGATGTTGAGGCCCTCGACCGTCCGTGAGACATCATTGAAGTCGAGGCCGTCCACCGTCGCACCATCGCTGAGCACCAGCAGCAGGATCTTGGTGTCCGGATTGGCGTCGCGCTCGGCCAACAGCATGTCCAGGCCCAGCAGGATCCCGTCGTACATGGCTGTACCGCCCGCAGCCTCCATGTCCTCGACCGCGGCCACGAACCGCGCCTGCTGGTTGAGGTCGAACTCCGCCAGCGGCAGCCGCTTGCTCGTGACGTCGCTGAACTCGACCATCCCCACCTTGGCGTCGGGGCTGACGAAACCTCGGGCCGACAACAGCGCCTGCTGCACCGATTGGATCCTGGTCCCGGACATGGAGCCGCTAACGTCGGTGACGAATACCGCAGCCAGGGGGCGGCCGCCGTCCTTGCGTTCCTTCCACAACTGCTGAGCGCCGATCAAGGTCTCGCCCGGCGGTGCCACGAACGCCGACTCGTACTCGGGCGGGTCGAAGCCGTACTCGGCGGCGAGGTTCTGCGCATCGCTTCCGTCGGTGAACGCGGCGAGCAGTTCCAGCGTCTCCACGGCGCCGGCATCGGCCTCACCCACCGCGTACAGCGGGTTGTCGTGGCGGATCCCGAACGGGACAAACTCGAACCCGTCCTGCAGCGACGCGGTGCTGGTGAACGTCTGCCATTCCATGACGAAGGCGTCCAGGGTGCCGCCCTCACGCTCGACCGACTCCCGCAGCTGCAGCGTGGTCAGTGCGACGAATGGCACGCGTCGCTGGAACTCCTCGAAAACGCTGGCGACATCGGGCGCGAGGAGCCGCGACTGATCACCCTCGGCGAACGAGTCCAACACGGTGACCAGCAGGTTGAGTCCGGTGCTGGAGGCGAACGGGTCGGTGTAGCCGGTCACCACATCGCCGGCGATGGTCGCCTCGATCAGGGTCGCGGCGGTGACCTCGCCGTAGGCGGCCCTGACCTCGTCGGCGGTCTCCGTGCGCAGCACCAGCCCCGCCACGTTGGGCACCAGGCTGGGTGAGATCTCGGTGAACGCGGTCTCGACCGCCGCCATCTCGACCCACAGCTGGTTGGACGGGCTGAACCCGTCGGGCAGGTCGCGACCCGCCGCGATGTAGGAGTAGCCCGTGCCCGACGGGATGCTCCGGATAGCAACCCCGGCCGTCCTGCCGTCGGACAGGGTCGCCCCGCCGGCATTGAACGATTCCGCCACGTCGACCATCCAGCCGTCGGTCCCCTCACCGGACTTCTCGGTCGACACGAAGATCTCGGCGACAACCTCGGTGCCCGGCGGCGGGGTGACGACGATCGGGTACTCGTCGATCGGTGGCAGGGTGTCCGCGAGGTCGGGGGTGTCGAACTCGACCGTGGCCGAACGCGTCTGGAGATTCTCCACCCAACCGATGTCGGCGACCTGCTCGGTGAGTCTCTCGCGCGCGTCGTCCTCGGTCAGCGGTTCGGAACTGCCGCCGCAGGCCGCTGCCACGACCGCGAGACAGGCGGCGCCCGCCACCCAGCCGGGGGCCCGCTTCACAGCTGCAATCCGGCGTCGGCTGCGGGTGCGGATCTCGTGGCGTCGAGCACGTGGTTGGTCATGACGGTGGAGGTTTCCTTCCGGTCGTGGTCGATCTGGTCCAGCGCCTGATGGATCGCGGCGAAAGCGGCACGTAGTGCAGCCATGTCGTTCGTTACCGTCGCACCGATGGTGCCGGACGTCCGGTCGACGGCGTCGATCACCAGCTTCTGCCGGGCCACTGCCAACGCGACGGCGACCGCAACCTTGAGGGCGGCCACGGTGACGTCAAGCGCCTGCTCGACACCGCGGATCAGCCGCCGGCTGTTGGCCGTCAGGATGTCCATGGCCAGGATGCCCTGCTGGGTGACCGCGAGTTGCTGCTGCAGGTCCACGGTCCGCTGCCGGACGCTGAGAGACATCTCCTCGCGCAGGAACCGCCCGCGGGGATCCTCGGCCGGCACAGCAGCGACAGCAGCGGCCAGCTCGTGATCGACGGCCTCGGCCAGGTCCAGGCAGGCCGTCAGGGTTCCAGCCACGTCACGCATGGCGCCCTGATCCGCCTCCAGCGTGATGATGTCGCGACGCAGCTGGTCACGGCCCTTGCGCAGGCCCATGACGGTGCGGTCCAGGACCGGTTGCGCGGCCTGGAACCGCTCGAAGTAGCGCCGGACCGGTGAGCCGACACCGGGTATCGCCCCGAGGGTCCGACGGCCCCAGCCGGGCCTCGCGTTCACGCCGCTGGGGTCGATCCGGTCCAGCACGCCGATCAGCTCAGCCAGTGCGGTGGCGACGTCACCACCGTCCCCGGCCGCGTCGACCAGATCGGTGACTGGCGCGTCGAGCAGCCGCGTGAACCGACCGGCGGCCACCTGGGCGTCACGGCCGAGCCCCTCGACAGTGCGCCGGGCAAGCGACTGGTCGGTCGTGGCGTCAGCCACCAGCTGGGCAACGAGCCGCCGCGCTCGACCGCGCGGGCTATCGGGACTGTTGGGACTGTTGGGACCGTCGGGACTATCGAGGGTCGCGGGGGTGGCGGGCGGAGCGCCGAGGTCGAGCAGCGGGTCGTCGTTCATGTGTGTTCGGCCGCTAGCCGCTGGCATACCGGGAGGCGCGCTCGGCGAGGGTCTCCAGCTCGGCCATCGCTCCGGCGGCGTCGACCGGCGGGCCGCCGGTCGTGGTCCTTCCGATGGTGGTGGTGGTGCGGGCAAGCGCGGTCATGGCCGACTCGTTCTCGGCGAGTAGCGCGTCAATGCGCTCCTGCTGCTCACGGCTGAGCTGCAACCGCGCGGTCAGCGACTGTCGTTCCTGCTCGGCCGGTGCGCCCGGGGCACCGGTCAGTTCCGCCAGTCGGCGCTCGACCCCGGGAACCTCAATGGTGCTGATGCTCTGGTGCGCTAGTGCCACCTCGGACAGGTTGTGCGTCACGGCGTCGACGACGCTGCGGGTTGCGGTCAGGTAGCGGGCATACGTCACCTCACCGGCGTCGAGCCGGCGGCCGAGAATCGCGGTGAGGTTGTCGCCCTGCTCGCGCACGTCGTCGAACTGCTCGAGCGGGCGCCGACCCGGGAGCCGGGCGAGTTCGGCACGTAGCGCGGGCAGCGGGTCCGTGGCGGCGAGCCTGCGCTGCTCCTCGCGCCGGGCCAGCCGACCGAAAGTGCCGCTCAGCTGCATGGCCACCGGCCAGACACCGAGCACGACAGCGACGAGCCCGCCGATCACCAGAGTCCCGACCACGCCGGGGGAGAACCAGCTGACGAGGGCGGCCCCCAGGCCGAGCGACAGCACGACGACGAGCCAGGTGGGCGGGTAGCGCACTACCGTTCGCCACAGCTTCGTCATATCGACGCCTTGTCCCTGCTCCCGAAGATGGTGGACGCCATCGTACGCGGGGCGAACCGTGTGATCACTGAGCTGGGGCGCGGGCCCGATGCCCGGCAACGGCGGTGTGCTCGTGCTCGAGGCCCGACTGGTCGCCCGGTCAGATTCGGGTGCGCTCGCGGATTCGCCGGGCTCAACCCGCGGATTCGCCGGGCTCGAAACGCTCATCGCAGCCGCGCGCCTGCTGCCCACACGGCCACCACGGTCCAATCGTCGTCCAGCAGCACGGCGTCTGCTGCGTAGCCGGGCCGGAGCAGCCCGAGCCGGTGACCCAGCCCCAGCGCCCGGGCCGGGACCGCGGTGAGCGCGCCGACCGCGTCGACAGGCGGGGTGGCAGTCAGGGCGATCGCGTTGCGCAGCGCCTGGTCCTGGGTCAGCGTCGACCCGGCGAGCGTCGCCGAGCCGCACAGCACCGCTCGGCCGCCGGTCACGGTGACCTCCAGTGCACCCAGCCGGTAGCTCCCGTCGCCCGCACCTGCGGCACCTATCGCGTCGGTGATCAGGGCGACGCGCTGCTGCGCAGCCCGGATCAGCAGGTCGGCAACGTCCGGGTGGACGTGCTCGCCGTCGAGGATCAACTCGATCACCACGCGCTCGTCCGCGATCGCGGCCATGACCGGCCCCGGCGACCGGTGGCCGATGCCGGGCATGGCGTTGAAGGCGTGGGTGAGCAGGCGGGCACCGCGATCGAACGCCGCCCGGGCGATGCCATGGTCGGCCTCGGTGTGACCGACCGCCACGCTGACGCCCGCGGCCACCAGGGTCTCGATCGTGTCGAGCGCTCCGGGGAGCTCGGGCGCGATGGTCACCTGGCACAGCGTGCCTGCGGCGGCGGCCAGCAGGTCGGCCACGTCCCCCGGCTGCGGCACTCGCAGCTGCCGCGGGTCGTGCGCCCCGCACCGGGCGGGCGAGAGCCACGGCCCCTCAAGGTGAGCCCCGAGCACGAGCGGGTCGCGGTAGGTGAGCTCCGCGATCGCGGTGAACGGCCAGCCCCGCCTCGACCGCCCCGGGCCCGTCATCGAAGCTGTGGCCGCCGCCGCTGTGGCAGTGAAGGTCGATGAAGCCGGGGACCAGCCAGCCGCCCGCCGCATCGACCATCTCGTCAGCGGGTTGCGGTTCGCCGGTGCCGGTACGCCTGATCGACCCACCGTCGGCAAGTAGCCAGAAGCCGTCGACCTGCCCGTCTGCGTCGAGCTTGCGGGCGTCGTGCAGCACGACGGCCACACCAGATCATGGCGCGTCCCCGGTCCGGCCCGCGACACACCCATTGACAGTCAGTGATCAATCGAGCTTCTCTGGGACTTTAGTCGATTCGAACCTTTCGGCCCCCTTGGATCAAGCGGCCAGTTGGGCAACCGTGTGGAGCGCAAGGCCCAGCAACGCCCCGACCAGCGTGCCGTTGATCCGGATGAACTGCAGGTCCCGGCCGATGTGCAACTCGATCCGCTCGGCGGTCTCGCGGGGATCCCAGCGGGCCACCGTCTCGGAGATGACGGCGGCGATCTCGTCGGCGTACCCGCGCACCACGTACCCGGCGGCGTCGCAGAGGTAGCCATCGACGCGCTCGCGCAGCACCTGGTCTGATTCGAGCCGTAGCCCGATGTCGACCAGGCCGGTCGCGACCCGGCGGCGGAGCTCGCCGTCGGGGTCCTCGGCCGCCTCCAGCAGCAGCCGTCGCGCCGAGGACCACAGCGCGGTGGTCACCTCGACGATCTGCGGGTGCGACAGGACGCGGTCCTTGAGCGCCTCGGCCCGCGCCCGGGTCGCCGGGTCGTGCTGCAGGTCCGCTGCCAGAGTGGCCAAGAGATCGTCCAGCGCCACCCGAACCCGGTGCTCCGGGTCGCCCGCGATGTCCTTGACCCACTGGTGCAGCTCGGTGTGGATGCGACCGGCAACCGCGGCGTCCAGCCACGCCGGCGTCCAGCCCGGAGCTCGCTCGGTCACGATGCCGACCACGGCCTCGCGATTGTCAGCCAGCCACGCCTCGGCCTCGGTGAGCAGCAGGTCGACCAGCGGCTGGTGGGTGGCGTCTTCGATGACTCCCTCGAGGAGGCGGCCCGCCACCGGGCTGAGCGGTACCTCACTGATCCGCCGGATGACGGCGTGCTCCAGGACGGCCACCACGTCGTCGTCGCGGAGGATGTTCAAGGCGACGCCGGCCAGCACGGTCACCTCGGCGCCGACCCGCCGGGCATGATCCGGGTGCGACAGCCACTGCCCGACCCGGCGTGCCGGCTCGGCACGCGCGAGCTTTGCGCGTACCACCGGCTCGGACAGGAAGCTCGTCACCACGAACTCCTCCAGGCCCTGGCCGATCTCGTCCTTGCGAGTGGGGATCAGCGCGGTGTGCGGGATCGGCAGCCCGAGCGGGCGGCGGAACAGCGCCGTGACGGCGAACCAGTCAGCGACGGCACCGACCATCGCGGCCTCGGCGGCGGCGTTGACGTACCCCAGCGCGCCGTCGGCCCCCAGCGTCACGGCGAACACCAGTGCCGCGAGGGCCAGCAACGCGGTGGCCGTGCGCTGCATCCGGCGCAGCCTGGTCCGGCGCAGCTCGTCAGCAGGCACCCGACCATTGTCCGTCCCAGCCATTGTCCTTCCCAGCCATCGTCCGTCCCAGCCCTGCGCCGGGACCCACATCGACCTCCCCGCCCGGGGAGCAACATCGCCGACAGCGGGGAGTCGCCAGGGCCACCTCGCGCCGACTGTTGACTGCATGACCGAGACCATTGGCGCAGCGCCCGGCGGTCGCCTGGGCCGAGTCTTGCGGCGTCATCCCGTGGCCTCACTGGTTGACCTGGCCGACCCGGCGCCGGGAACTGCTGTTACTCATGGCCGCGGTGACGCCCACCTGCTTGTCCTGCGCGGGTTCGTTACGGCGGAATGGCGTTGGCATCTCCCCTCGCCCCGGCGGCTTCGGCTGGTTGGTTGTGCGCACCCTGTTCACGGTCTTGGCATTGGCCTGGCCGGCGCGCTCGTCATGGGGACGCCGTATCAACTGCGCCGGGCGGCGGGTGCCCTGCTGGGTCCGAGCGCCTTGCAGCGTCTGGCGCTGGCCGAGGACGCGGCCCGACGACTGGCAGAGCGGAACCGGCTGTCTCGGGACCTACACGACTCGGTCGGGCATGCCCCGGCCGCCACGGTGATCCAGGCGGCCGGGGCGCGCCGGTCGTTGCCGGTGGAGGCGACGGCTGCGGCGTCATCGAGCCTGTGGCTACTCGGTGCGGTTAGCTGCTGGAGGCGATGTGGGTAGCTGCTGGAGGCGGCGTGGCTGCGTTGCTGCCGCAACTGGCATGTGATGTGGCCCAGGAGCATCGGACCTCTGCTCCACCGCCGGCCGTCATGGTGCGCACTTCTCGGCCGCCTGCCGAGTCATCGCCGCTGCGAGCGCGTTGTCAGCGATTGTCCCTGCGGGCTCCACGGCCGCCAGTTGATCTCGGTAAGCATTGACCCGTCCAGCGGCGTAGCCCGCGTCCGACCGAGCCGCATGGCAGCGCCATCGCCGTAGGGACCGGATAGGCCGCGGCACCGCCCAGGGTCATTACGTAGTCCGGGGGGAGGGGCGATGACCTGGGTGAACGTTGCTGGCGACACGCCGGGGTGAGGTCGGGTGCAGGCACGGTCTGCCTGCTGATCATGGAGTTGTCTACGCTTCGTGATCGGGGGACGACCGTGCCTGCGGTGTCATTCTCGCCTATCGGTGCCGTGGTGGGCGACCTCTTCGGGGTCGACGGCGGGTCCCCGGAAGCTACGCGTGCGCTCACTGCTGGTGATCGTGTTCGGTTGGTTGAGGTGCTGGCCGCGGCACCGGATCCACGGGCCAAGAGGGGGGTGCGGTATCCGCTCAGGGTGATCCTGGCGGTCGCGGTGTGTGCGACGCTGGCCGGTGCCCGGTCCTTCGCGGCGGTGGCCGACTGGGCTGCGGATCTGACGCCGGGGCATCGGGAGCAGTTGGGTCTGGACACGGCGGTGCCGGACGCGGTGACCCTATGGCGCCCTATGGCGGGTCCTGACCCGGATTGATGCCGCGGCCTTGCAACACGGTGTCGGCGCCTGGCTTCGGTCGGTCCTGGGTCCGGCTGCGGCGACTGCGAGGCGGTGGCAGCCACGGCTGGTGTTGGCCGTGGACGGCAAAGCCCTGCGCGCCACGCGGCGTGCCCCCGGGCGCGGTGATCAGCCCGTGCATCTGCTCGCCGCCCTCGACCACCACCGGGGTGTGGTCGTTGCCCCCGTCGATGTCGATGCCAAGACCAACGAGATTCCCCGGTTCAGTGACCTCCTCGACCAGATCGGCGACCTCACCGATGTGGTGGTCACCGTCGATGCGTGACACGCCCAGACCCGCCACGCCGAGTATCTACGTGCCCGCGGTGCGCACCTGCTGGTCACCGTGAAAGGCAACCAACCCACCCTGCTGGCGAGGCTACGAGCACTGCCCTGGACAGCCGTCGCGGTCGCCCACACCAGCACCGGCCGCGGCCACGGCCGGATCGAGAAACGCACTCTCACAGCGGTCACCGTTCCCGCCGGGCTCGGGTTCCCCCACGCCACCCAGGCCATCCGGATCACCCGCACCAGCCGGCCCATCACCCGCACCGGCGGGCACCGCCGCGAGGTGGTCTACGCGATCTGCACCGTGCCCGCCGAGCAGGCACACCCCGCCGACCTGGCCGCCTGGCTGCGCGGGCACTGAAGCATCGAGAACCGCCTGCACTGGTGAGTCGGCCTGGGGCGCGGTGCCGGGGTTGCTCCCGGTCCGTTTCCCCAGGCCGCTCTTTGAACCCGGCGTGCCTGTTTCCAGGCACCGGGCTCTCCACGGTCATTGCCGTCGGGCTGGTTGCAGCAGGGGCCAGGGGGTGGGGATCGCCGCACCTCGGTAGCGGTACCGGCTGACCGTGACCGCGGCAAGGTCGAACAGCGTGATCCCCTGCGCCGATAACGGTTTCCACCGCCCGGTTGGGGTGGTGAATTGTCGGCGGAACTCTGGCCATGTCCAGCGGTGCAGTGTCCGTAGCCACCGGGCGACCCGGTTCCACACGAAGTGGGCCAGGCGCCGGAAGGTGGTCGCGGCTGCTGCGTGCCGGAAGTACGCCGACCAACCGCGCAGGATCTGCCCGAGGCGGATCAGCACGGTGGCCGGGTCCTGCTGTGATGTCCTGCGGGTCAGGGCACGCACCTTCGTCTTGACCGAACAGATTGGTCGATCGGCAATGAAGGTGTACACGTGCCACTTACTCGATCCTCGCTTGCGACGCCACTGGATGTGGAACCCCAGGAAGTCGAACCCCTCGCTCATGTGGACCACCCGGGTCTTGGCCTGCGACATGCGTAGTCCCATGGTGGCCAACACGGTGGCGATCTCCTCGTGGACGGCATCGACGTCCGCCCGGGTCCCGGTCACCAGGACGACGAAGTCGTCGGCGTAGCGGACGAGCCGCCAGTTCGGTAGGCCCCGTCGACGTCGATACTGTCGGCGGCCGTCGGTACTCATCAGCCCGCCCGGCTTCCATGGCGCGTGGACGTGCTCATCGAGCACACTCAACGCGATGTTTGCCAGCAACGGAGACAAGATCCCGCCCTGTGGTGTCCCGGTGGCACTGTCCTGAAGTTCCCCGGTCTCGGTCATCACACCGGCCTTGAGGAACGCCCTGACCAGCGCCACGACCCGTTTGTCCTTCACCCGGTCCCGCACCCGGCCCAGCAGGGCCGTGTGATCGATCCGGTCGAAGCACGCCTCGATGTCCGCATCCAGCACCCACCGATACTCATGGGTGCCGAACAGGTGAATCTCAGCGATCGCGTCCTGGGCTCGCCGTCGGGGCCGGAACCCATACGAGACCGGCATGAAGTCGGCCTCGAAGATCGGTTCCAACACCACCTTCAATGCTGCCTGAACGACCCGGTCGGTCACCGTGGGTATCCCCAGGTGCCGTACCTTGCCCGACCCACCCGGTTTGGGGATTGTGCGTTGCCGCACCGGAAGTGGTCGGAACGTGCCCGCCCGGAGTTGGGCACGCACATCGTCCAGGAAGCCCGCAACGCCCATCTGCTCCTGCACGTCGGCGACCCTGCGGCCATCAACACCAGGAGAGCGGGCGCCTCGGTTACCCGCGACCCGGTCGAACGCCAACGGTCCCTAGCCGCAATCAGCGTCAGCCCCCGCAACTACCAGTACGTGCCCCTGATGCTCGCCCTGCGCCAAGACACCGTCCGGTTACTGATCGCCGACGACGTCGGGATCGGCAAGACCATCGAGGCCGGGATGATCGCCGCCGAGCTCCTGGCGCAGGGCACCGTCTGCCGCCTGGCGGTGCTCTGCTCACCGGCGCTGGCCGAGCAGTGGCAGCGCGAACTGCGCGACAAATTCGGGATCGACGCCGCCCTGGTGCTCACGGGGACGGTCAAGAGTCTCGAACGCGGTCTGATGATGAACGAGTCCCTGTTCCAGCGTTACCCACACGTGATCGTCTCCACCGACTTCATCAAGTCCGAGCGACGACGCCACGAGTTCCTGCTGCGCTGCCCCGAACTGGTGATCATCGACGAGGCCCACAACGCGGTCGCCGGCGGTGGCCCCGGGCAACGTTCGCGTCAGCAACGCTACGACCTGCTCCGCGACCTGGCCGCCGACCCCCACCGGCACCTCATCCTGGCCACCGCGACCCCGCACTCAGGGGACGAAACCGCGTTCGCGAACCTGATCGGCCTCTGCAACCCGGCACTGCGCACCGCCGACCTCACCACCGAGGCAGGGCGGGCGCTGCTGGCCCGCCACTTCGTGCAGCGCCGCCGCGGCGACATCCGGCACTACCTCGATGAGGACACCCCCTTTCCCAAGGACAGGCAGACCCGCGATGAGCCCTACCGGCTGGCCCCCGCCTACCGGGACCTCTTCGATGACGTCCTGGTCTACGCCCGCGAACAGGTCCGTGACCGTGAAGGCGTCCACGGCCGGATCCGCTGGTGGTCTGTGCTGGCCCTGTTGCGCGCCCTCGCGTCCAGCCCGGCAGCAGCGGCCGCAACCCTGCGGACCCGCGCCGCCAACGCCGACCTGAGCGACCCCGACGAGGTCGACGCTGTCTCTTATACACATCTGACGCTGCCGACGAATAGAGAGGTGTAGATCTCGGGGGTCGCCGTATCATTAAA
>ENA-ORBV01003529-ORBV01003529.1-microbial-mat-metagenome-genome-assembly--contig:-NODE-3529-length-31163-cov-13.551631_pt1 | contig 31163 bp, 27 predicted proteins | sample MGYA00237777_ERZ505514 | MGnify/ENA primary metagenome ERZ505514 (study PRJEB26160, sample SAMN06269048) | microbial mat metagenome | isolation source: Oligotrophic lake microbial mat | place... | reverse complement strand
GTCGCAGCGGGCGCTTTGCAGGAACTCGAGCTGGGCCTCGGTCTCCACGCCCTCGGCCACCACGCGCAAGGAGAGCGCATGCGCGAGGCTGATGATCGCGGTCACGATGGCGTTGTGGTCGCGGCTCATCGGCACGTCGGTGATGAAGGACTTGTCGATCTTGAGCTTGTCCACCGGGAAGCGCTTGAGGTAGGCGAGGCTCGAGTAGCCGGTGCCGAAGTCGTCGATCGCAAGCGACACGCCGAGCTCCTTCAGTTTCTTCAGCATGCCGAGCGTTGCGTCGGTCTGCTTCATGACCGTCGACTCGGTGATCTCCAGTTCCAGCATCTCGGCCGGCAGGCCGGTTTCCTCGAGCGTGCGGGCGACCAGCTCGACCAGCTTGGGGTCGTTGAACTGGCGCGCCGAGATGTTGACCGCCACCGGCATGCGCTTTTCGACACCGATCTTCCTGGCCCAGGTGCAGGCATCGAAGAGCGCCTGCTCGCCGATCTTGAGGATGAGCCCCGTGTCCTCGGCGAGCTGGATGAACTCCATGGGTGAAACGAGGCCGCGCGTCGGGTGCTTCCAGCGCAGCAGCGCTTCGTGCATCACCGTGCAGCCGGTCTTCAGTTCCGAGATCGGCTGGTAGTACACGACGAGCTCGTTCTTCAGCACCGCGCGGCGCAGGTCGTTCTCCAGCGTGAGCCGGCGGCTGGCCGCCAGGTTCATCTGGTCGGTGAAGAACTGGTAGTTGCTGCGGCCCATCTCCTTGGCGTGGTACATCGCCGCGTCCGCATTGCGGATCAGGGTTTCCGCGTCGCTGCCGTCCTCGGGGAACACGCTGATGCCGATGGAAGGCGTCACCGTGATCTCGCGGCCTTCGAGCGTGATCGGCTCGGAGAGCGTCTCGATGATCTTCTGCGCGACCTGCGCGGCGTCCGCGCCGCGCGTGATCTCGGGCAGCACCACGACGAACTCGTCGCCACCGATGCGGCAGACCGTGTCGCCCACGCGCAGCTGGTTGACCAGCCGCTGCGCGACTTCCTGCAGCAGGTGGTCGCCGACCGCGTGGCCGAGCGAGTCGTTGATGGTCTTGAAGCGGTCGAGGTCGATGAACATCGACGCGGTCTGCTTGCGGTTGCGATAGCTGAGCGCAAGCGCCTGCGTGAGGCGGTCTTCGAGGATCCGCCGGTTCGGCAGGCCCGTGAGCGCATCGTGGTCGGCCAGGTGCTTGGCGCGGCTCTCGGCCTGCTTTCGCTCGGCGATCTCGGCTTCGAGGCGCGTGTTCGCCGATTGGAGGGCCGCGGTGCGCTCGGCCACGAGCTTTTCGAGCGACTCCAGCGTCGCGCGCTCGGCCGACACGTCGTCGAAGCTCCAGATCCATTCCTGGTCGTCGCCCGCGCCTGAATCGATGCGCCGGCCGACGGTGCGGCAAATGAACGTCGAGCCGTCGGCGCGCTTGAAGCGCACTTCGTCCACGTGCGTCCCGCCGGGGGGTGTGTTCTCGTAGGCCGCGCGCCCGGCGCGCTCCCAGTCGGCACCTTCGGCGAAGAGCACTTCGCTCGACTCGCCCAGCAGCGTGCCCGGCTCCCAGCCGGTCATCTGCTCGAGATAGCGGTTGGAGCGCTGGATCACGCGGTTTCGCACGAAGGCGATGCCCACGGTGGCGTTCTGCAGGATCAGCTCCTGCTCCTGGGCGAGCTGGCGGATGCGGTCGCCCGCGGCCTTGTCCGCGGTCACGTCCTCGAACAGCCACACCGAGCCCTGCGCGGGGTCGCCCGGCTGCACCGCGCGGCCGGAGAGGAAGCACCAGAACTCGGTGCCGTCGAGCTTCTTCATGCGCAGCTCGCGCCCGAGCGTCGAGCCGCTCCACACCTCGTCATAGAGCTGGTTGCCGGAATCGAAATCCTTGTCGGTCAGGTACAGCTTGTGCGTGGGCTGGTTGAGCAGCGCGCCTGGCTCGTAGCCGAAGATCTCCTCGAAGCGCCGGTTGCAGCGCACGACCTTGCGGTCCTTGAGGAACGCGATGCCGATCAGCGCATTCTCGAGGATCGCGTTCTGCTCCTTGAGCAGGCGCTGAACGTCCTCGTCGGCGCGCTTTCTTTCGGAGATGTCCTCGAAAAGCCACACGTAGCCCTTGGCCGGCTCGCCGGGCTCCACCGCGCGGCCGGTCATGCGGCACCAGAAGCCCGAGCCGTCCTTCCTTTTGAGCCATTGCTCGCGCGCATGCGTGCCGCCGGAGTCGATCTCGACATAGCTGTTCGCGCCGCGGTCGAACTCCTCCTGCGTGAAATACATGTTGCGCGTCAGGCTGTGGACGCCCTCTCCGGCGGTCATGCCGAACAGCTCCTCGAAGCGCCGGTTGCAGCGCAGGACCTTGCGATCGCGCACGATCGTGATGCCCACCACCACGTTGTTGAGGAGCGCCTGCTGCTCGAGCACCAGCCGCTCCATCTCCTCGTCGGCGCGCTTCTGGTCGGTGATGTCCTCCGTCAGCCAGACCGCGCCCCGCGCCGGGTCGGTCGCGTCCGCCGCGCGGCCGGTGATGCGCCCCCAGAACATCGAGCCGTCCTTGCGCAGCATCTGCGCGCGCAACGAGAACGATTGGCCCCGGCCGAGCTGCTGCTCGTAGGCCTGGCCGACCGAATGGAAGTCGTCCTCGTGCGCGTACAGCATCACGGTCGGCTGGCCGGAGAGCTCGCCGGGAGCGTAGCCGTACATCTCCTCGAACCGGCGTGTGCAGCGCATGATGCGGCGGTCCTTCACGAACAGGATGCCCGCCGAAACCGTCTCGAGGATCGCTTCCTGCTCGCGCAGCAGCCGGTTCACCTCATCCGAGGCGCGCTTCTTCTCGGTGATGTCGTCGACGATCCAGACCGTGCCCTGGCGCGGGTGCTCGGGGTTGATGGTCTTCGCGATCATGCGCGCGAGGAAGGTCGAGCCGTCCTTCCTCTTCATCTCCCACTCGAGGTCGAGCTGCCTGGCGGCCGAGAGGACCGGCACCGCGATCGAGCCGAGCGCCGCATAGGATTCGTGGCTCGGGTACACGCACTCGCCCGGCTGGCCGATGAGCTCGTTGGGCTCCCAGCCGAAGATCTCGGCGAACTTCGGGTTGCACAGGAAGAACTTGCGGTCGCGCGTGAAGGCGATGCCGATCGAGGCATTGGCCAGCGCCGCCTCGTACTCGAGCAGCGTGTAGCGCGTGCGGCCGGCGAAGCCCGCGGCGGTCGAGTCCGGGCGCACTGCCGGTTCGCCTATCGTGTCCGCGCGGGGAATGCTCATCGGGTCGCTGCCGCGCTCGCTCACTTCAGCGCGCGCTTTCGGCCGCGGCCGCAAGCGCGTTGAAATCGGCGGCAAAGCCGCGCAGGCGCTTGACCGCGCGTCCGCGCTGCTCGGGCGTCAACGTTTTGTCGAGGTCGATCAACATGCCGTAGTACTCCTGCAGGTTGGCCTTGCGCAGGGACTCGTACGCCGGATCGCGGTGCTGGTCCCACGCCTCGGCCCACGGCACGAGGCGCTTGCGCGCTTCCTTGCCTTTGATCATGGCGAGCAGCTCGCGCTGCAACCGCCGGCGTTCGCGGTCGCGCAGCTGGTCGTCCAGCGGCGCCCGCCTGGTATAGAGGCCGATGCGTTCGATCTGCGCGTCGGTCAGCGAGCCGAACCAGTCCTCCATGCGGTCGATGTTGCGTTTCACCCGCCGCGCGCGCCTTTCTTCCGGCGCCTCGCGCAAACCGAATTCCTTGGCGTAATCGCTGTTCTCCTTTTCCAGGCGCTCCAGGAAACGCTCGATCTGTGCCGGGGCCAACCCATCGAGCAGGTCGCCGATTTCCCCCGTCCCGGCCCGCAGGCTTTGGCGCAGGTAGGTTTGAAACGAATCGTAACCCCAAACCAGATCGGCTTGTGAGAGACCCCGGGCGAGGCGGTCGGCCATTTGGTTTGCGAAAACCGCATAGCGTGGCAGCTCGGTTTTGCGATGCCAGCCCAGGAAACGCTGCACGCGGCGCTCGAACTCGACCTTGGTATCGCCTTCGAAGTCGAAATAGCGGGACGCGCGCCATTGAAGCAGCGTGTCAGCGTTGTTGTAGCCCAGCTGGACCGCTGTGCATCCCGACAGGGCCAGGACGAATGCCAGCGCGACCCACGCGAGCAGCCGTGTCCCAGTCCGGTGCAAGGCCATCACCAATAGTTCTCCACGGTGATCTGGCCCGGGTTGCGGCGCCGGTGCTTCTTCATGCCGCGGATTGCGAGGATCGCAATCGCGTCCTTCACCATTTCGGGATTGCCGCACAGCATGACCTGGGAACTGTCGGCCGAAAGCCCGCAGCCGGCGGCCGCTTCCAGCGATCCGTCGGCGATCAGCGCGGGAATGCGGCCGCGGAGGACGCCGCCCTCGTCGCGGCTGGTGATTCGAACCACGCGCAATTCCGCGCGGGCTTGCGCGAGGGCGTCAAGCGCTCCGCAGTAAGCGAGTTCGCTCGCATGCCGGGCCGCATAGACGAGCACCACGCGCCGATAGCGTTTCCACGGAGGATCGGTGCGCAGGATCGAAAGGAACGGGCCCACGCCTGTGCCGGTCGCGATCATCCACAGGGTTTGCGCTTCCGGCACTTCGGAGAGCACGAGGAACCCCGCGGCGCTTGGGGCGAGCAGCACCTTGTCGCCGCGATCGAGCATTGCGAGCCGCGGCGAGAGCGGACCCGCATCGACGATGGCGTAGAAGAATTCGAGGGGCGAGGTGCCGGGCGCATTGACGAACGAGTACGGCCGCGCGACGCGCTCGCCTCCGATGTCGAGGGCCAGCTTGCCGAACTGCCCGGCCTCGAATCGCACCACCGACGCGCCGCCCGGGGGCGCGACCCGCAGGCTCAGCAGGCGCGGAGTCCAGCGCGTCTGCGCGGCGACCGTCGCTTCGAGCCAGGTCGTCATGCGCCGAAAAACGCGCCCGGGTTCATGCGGCCTGGCTCACTTGACCCGCGTGAGGTGGGCGGCGCGTTGCGAAAGCTCGTTGGCGGGCGTCTCGTAGGGCTCGAAAGTAATGTCCTCGGCCCGGCTCCCGAGGAGCGAGATCGAGCCGCGGCGGCGATTGTTGCCGGTGTCGCTGAACTCGAAACCGTAGGCGCGCGCGAACCGCAGGCGGCCTTCGGTGTTGCGCGAAAGGCGCAGTCGCGTGACCGAGACCGTGTCATCCAGCAAGAGCAGGTCATACCGCTCGCAGGCTGCGCGTCCGGCCAGCAGCGCGGCTTCCCGGGCGCGCAGGCTATCGACCCAGAAGGCGGTTCCGGCGGCAAGCAAAACGAGGGCGATGGCTTCGAGCATGAGGTGCGGATTATAGCCGCCCGCCCTGACCGGAATCCCTTGAATCCGCTCTGGAATTCGCGTTTCAGCGCGCCTGTGCGGACTACTGCGCAGACGGGCTCGGAAAGGCCTGGTTGATGGCTTCGATGTCGGCGACGACTTCGGGCGAAAGCTCGACCGCGAAATGCCTGAGCGACTCTTCGAGTTGCGGCACGCTGGTCGCCCCGACGATCGTCGATGCGGTGAAGAACCGGCTGCGCACGAACGCAAGCGCCATCGCCGCCAAGGTCAGCCCATGCTTCTTCGCCACCTTGGCGTACTCCTCCACCGCGGCCACCGCGCGCGGCCGCATATAGCGCTCGCCGAAAGGCTTGAGCTTGACCATGCGCGCCCCTGGGGGCATCGCACCGCCGAGATACTTGCCGGTGAGCTGGCCCATGGCTAACGGGCTGTACGCAAGCAGCGGCACGTTCAGGTGACGGCTGGCCTCGGCCGGATCCCCGTCGAACATGCGCGAGAGCAGGCTGTAGCCGTTTTGAGTCGAGACCGGCGCGGGCAGGTTGTTCGACCTGGCCACGCGCACGAACTCGCACAAGCCGTACGCGGTCTCGTTCGACAGGCCGTACGCGCGGATCTTGCCTGCCTTGATCGCCGCCGCCATGCCCTCGACCTGCTCCAGGATCGACGTGGTCTCGCGCTCCTTCGACGGATCGTATTGCCACGTGCCGAACCCCGGCACGTAACGCTCGGGCCAGTGGATCTGGTAAAGGTCGATGTAGTCCGTCCGCAGGCGCTCGAGGCTATCGTCGATCGCCCAGGGAATCGTCTTCTTCGACACGTGCGTCTCGCCGTTGCGGATCCATTCGCGGCGCCCGGGCCCGGCGATCTTGGAGGCGAGCACGATGCGCTCGCGCTTGCCGCGGTTCTTGCCGAGCCACGAGCCGACGATGGTTTCGGTGCGGCCCTGCGTCTCTTTCCTCGGCGGCACCGGGTACATCTCCGCGGTGTCGATGAAGTTGATGCCGTTGGCCAGCGCCCATTCGATCTGCTCGTGGCCTTCGCTTTCGGTGTTCTGCTCGCCCCAGGTCATCGTGCCGAGGCTGAACTCGGTGACTTCGAGCGCGCTGTCGGAGAGGCGGTTCTTTTTCATGCGACTTCCTATTTGATTTCCGCGGCGTCACGGCGGCGGTAGAGCAGGATCGGGAACGAGGTGAACTTGCGCGCGATGCCGTGCGCGGGAAAAGGATCGAGCGGCGTGAAAGGCATCGGCAGGTCGGCCACTTTCGCGCCGAGGATCGCTTTCGCGAGCTGGGTTCCGATCGACGTGGCCAGCGCAACGCCCCGCCCGTTGCAGCCGACGAACGCGAGCACGCCCGGCGCGAGTTCATGGCAATGCGGCAGCTTGTCCCACGTGATGCCGACGTTGCCGTGCCACACATACTCGAAATTCGGGCGCCCCAGCTGCGGGAATACTTTGCGGACGCGCTCGGCCGCGCGCGCGGGCGAGCGATCCCGCCAGCCCAGCGGCACCGCGAGCGCCGCGCCGGTGACCAGGCGCCCGTGCGCATCCCAGCGGAAAAAATGCAGGTCGCCCTGCGAGTCCGAACTGGCATGGTTCTCGGGCAGCACCGTTGCGCGCACCGCGTCGGGATACACCTGCGTTGCCATCTGGTAGCTGCGCACCGGGAATACGGTCTGCATGAGCTTGGGCCACAGCGAGGACGAGAACGCATCGCCGTAGGCATGCGTGGCGATCACGACCTTGTCCGCGCGCACGCTGCCGCGCGCCGTCGTCACTTTCCATGCAGTGCCCACGCGCTCGACCGACTGCACCGGGCTTTGCGTATGCACGATCGCGCCGGCCTCGATCGCCGCGCGCGCAAGGCCGCGCACATAGGCGAGCGGGTTCAGGTGGCCACCGGTCGCGTTCTCCCAGCCGCCATGCCAGAACTTCGAGCCCGTGATCGACTCGACGCCTTTCGCGTCGAGCAATTCCACAGGCGCGCCGCGGCGGCCCCAGGCCTTGACGCGCTTCTCCGCGAGCTTCATGCGGCCGGGCGTGTGCACCGGCTGCACCCAGCCGTTCTGCACCGCCTCGCACTCGATCCTGTGGCGGCGAATGAGGTCGAAGGTGAACTTCGCCGAATCGGCGACGAGTTGCACGAGCTGCTCGCCCTTGGCCGCGCCGCCGGATTCGGGCGCGATGTTGTTGGGCACGTCGTCCGGGTCCATGCGCGAGAGCGTCGGGATCACCTGGCCGTTGTTGCGTCCCGAGGCGCCGAAGCCGATCACGTCCGCTTCGAGCACGACCGCCTTCGCGCCGCCCTGCGCGACCGCCAGCGCGCAAGACAGGCCCGTGTACCCGCCGCCGATGATCGCGACGTCCGCGCGCACGTCACTTTCGAGGGCGTGAGTGGCAGGTGGCGAAGGCGCCGTAGAGGCCCACAGCGAATGCAGGAAGACGGGATCGGGCATGGAGGGGCGATTCTAGCCCAACCCGGAGATGTACCGGTACCGATACACAAACTGACAGGAGACTAAGTCAGGGAGCGGGTCTTGGAAACTGAAAGTTTTGAATTAGGCAGCAGGCCGCGCTGCAACTCGTGGTCCTCGACTGCCGGGAACCTCGGGCCGGAGATCTTCATTCTCGCGCTCCGGGGATCACGCGTGCGGCCCCTCCGGACCCTGCGCGAATTTCGGTCCGAGGATGGCCTGCATCGGCTCTTCGATCGGGAGCGGCTGCTGGATTCCGAATCCCTGCGCATACCCGACCCCGAGCGCCTTCAGCCGGAGCAGGATGTTCTGCTCCTCCACGTCCGCGGCGATCACGCCGAAGCCGATGGTTTTCGCGATCCGCAGGATGACACCCATCTGCTTGCGCGCGATTTCGCTGGACAGCAGCCCCCGGATGACTTGGCCGTCCACCTTGACGAAATCCACGTGCAAGCCCTTGAGCACCATCAGCGAGGCGGCATTGCGCCCGAAACCGTCGATCATGATGCCGCACCCGGTTGCGCTCAGCGCCGCGGCGAAGCGGGTCGCGGCTTCCGGCAGCGCGAGGGCGTCGTTTTCCTCGATTTCGAACATCAGGGATTTCGCGTTGACGCCCTTGCGCACCAGCTCGTCGGCGACGAAGGCGGGGAACTCGATGTCACCGAGCGTCTGGCGGGACACGTTCATGCTGAATCCCGGCACGCGCGAGCCCTGTGACAGCGCCTGGAGCAGGTTGCGCACGATCCAGCGATCGAGCTGCGGCATCATCCGGTAGTGCTCGAAGATCTGCAGGAACTCTCCCGGCGGCAGCGAGGCACGCTCCCCCTCGCGCACGCGCACGAGCGCCTCGCCCAGCGTGTATCGCTCCGCGCCGGCGAGCGCCAGGATCGGCTGGTAATAGAGCTGAAGCTCGTTGCTGCGCATCGCGTGATGGAGAAGGTCCGTCGGGTCAGGGGCGTCGACCGCGTCGAGGTCAAGGGGCGCGACGACGGCTTCGTCCTGGCGGGCCAGATCGTCGACCACGGTCCTGTCACGGGTCCATTTCAGGAAAGCCGCGGCCTCCATCGGCATGGCCACGAATCCCCCCTGCGCCAGCTCGCAGCCGAGCTGGCGAAGCAGGTCCCAATCCTGCTGGGTCTGCACGCCTTCGGCCACCGAAGCTATTTTCAGCTTCTTCGCCATGCCCAGGCTCGTCTCGAGGATGACCCTGGCCGCTTGCTGGCTCGCCGCGTTCGCGGTGAACGCCCGGTCGATCTTGAGCTCGGTAAAGGCGATGCGCGTGAGCTGCAGCATCGAGGAGTGTCCGGTCCCGTAGTCGTCGACGGACAACCCGAAGCCTTTCATGCGCAGGCGCGCGAGATTCTCCAGCGCCCGGGCTTCGCAGGCCGTCGTCGCGGCTTCCGTCAGTTCGAGGACCATATGGCGCGGATCGAGATTCTGGCCGCGCACGACCTCGGTCACGCGCCCGGCAAGCTCGACATCGCCGAGCGATTTGATCGACAGGTTGACCGACACGCTGACCTCCGAGCCGCTCTCGGCGCGCCACTGGCTGCAGAACGACGCCGATTTGCGCAGCATGATCCACGTGAGCACATCGATCAGCCCGTTGTCCTCCAGCAGCCCGATGAACTCGCAGGCCGCAACGATTCCCTTCTGCGGATGGCGCCAGCGCGCAAGCGCTTCGGCGCCCTTGACCCGCCCGCCCGCCAGCTCCACTTTGGGCTGGAAAAAGGGCTCGAACTGGTCGTTCTCCAGGCCTTCCACGATCTCCTCTATGGAGAACGGACGGGCCGCATCCCCGGGCGCGCTCTCGGGACTGTCGCCCTCCCGCACCCGCTGGGCATGGAGCCTGATCATCGCATCGAGCATCGCGGGCGTGACCGGCTTGGCGATGACGCCAAGGACCCTGACGCCGTAGGCCCTCGCCATCGTCTCGACCGAGGCGAGCAGGGGACCTTCGAGCGCGCTCGCGAGGATCACCCAGGCCGGGCTGCCCGATTCGCCCAAGTGCCGCATGAACTCCATGCCATCCATGCCCGGCATGTCGATGTCGCTGACGATGATGTCCACCGGCGGCGCCTGCGAGCGCACGATCGCCAGGGCCGCGCGGCCGTCGGCCGCGGCCCGAACATCGACTGCGCCCAGGCCCGTCAGCATCTTCTGCAGGAGGCCGCGCTGGAACTCGTGATCCTCCACCACCAGCCATCTCAACCCGGAAATGTTCATAGCCCCGTCTCGCTCACGGCAGTCTTGCCCGTACGCTGGGCATGGAGTCCGATCAGCGCATCCAGCATCGCAGGCGTGATCGGCTTGGCGATGGCGCCAAGGACGTTGACGCCGCAAGCCCTTGCCATCGTCTCGACCGAGGCGAGCAGGGGGCCTTCCAGGGCTGTCGCGAGGATCACCCAGGCCGGGCTGCCCGTTTCGCCCAGGTGGCGCATGAACTCAACGCCATCCATGCCCGGCATGTCGAGATCGCTGATGATGATGTCCACAGGCGCCTCCGGCGCCATGACAATCCTGAGAGCGGCGCTGCCGTCGGCGGCCGCGTACAGACGCTTGGCGCCGAGGCCGGCCAGCATCTTGAGCAGGATGCCACGCTGAAAATCGTGGTCCTCCACCACCAGGAATTTCAGGCCGCTGATGTGCATTTCGCTTCCTCGCAGTAGGTATTCAGCCGCTCCAGCTCATGCTGGAACGCGCCCATGTCGGCTTGGATCGAGTTCCAGTCGGCGGCACGGCCGGCGCTCTCGAGACGCTCGCACACGGCCGCAAGCGCGACGGCCCCGATCGCGCTGCTCGATCCCTTGATGCGATGCGACGCGTGCTTGACCTGGTCCGCGTCGCAGCCCTTCACCGCGGCTTTGAGGCTGGCGGCGTCGTCCTCGTTCACGCGCTGGAAGTCGGCCAGGATCTCGCGCTCGGCCGCCGCATCGCCACCGCAGATCGCGGCAAGCATCGAACGATCGACCGGCACGGCCGCCTGCATGATCGGCAGCCACTGGTCGAGCTTCTTTGCCAGGTCCATCAGCCCGACCGGCTTGGCGAGATAGTCGTCCATGCCTGCCGCGACGCAGGTCTCGGCCTCGCCTTCGAGGGCGATGGCCGTGCAGGCGACGATCGGGATGCGCTTGCCTTCGCCAGCGGCAAGCTCGCTTTCGCGAATGCTTTGCGCAAGCTCGTAGCCGTTCATCTCGGGCATGTTGCAATCGGTGATGAGGATCGCGAAGCGGCCGGATTTCCACATCGCGAGCGCTTCCACACCGTTTTCCGCGCTTTCGGCCGCGTAGCCCAGCATGTTGACCTGGCGCAGCAGCAGCGAGCGGTTGGTCGGGTGGTCGTCGGCCAGCAGCACGAGCGTGCCCTCTAGCCGCGCCTGATCGATCTCCGGCGCCCTGCGGCGCAGCCGCGTGGAGGTCCCCAAGCCGTCCCCGGGCTCGGCCTTGGCGAGCGCGAGCGGGTCGGCGATCGGCATCAGCAACTCGAGCACCATGGTCGTGCCGGTGCCAAGCTTGCTCACCATTTCGATCGAGCCGCCCATCAGCTCGGCAAGGCGGCGGCAGATCGTAAGCCCAAGGCCCGTGCCGCCGGCGCGGGGTCCGGACTCGCCCGCGGCCTGCACGAAAGGCTGGAACAGGCGAGCCTGGTCTTCGGTCGAGATGCCGATGCCCGAGTCGGTGACCGAGAAGCGCACGCGGTCCTCCCCGCCCGAGCGGTTCACCAGCACGGCTTTGATCTCGATCGAGCCCTTCGAGGTGAACTTGAGCGCATTGCTGACGAGGTTGTTGAGGATCTGGCGCAGCCGCATCGGATCGACCATCAGCGCGGGGCTGATTCGCGGATCGACGGCGCACTTGAGCAGGACGCGCTTGCTGCTTGCGTTGCCCGAGTACATGTTGCGCACGGCTTCGAGCGCGGAGGCAATCGACGCCGCCTCCGGACATACCTCGAGCTTGCCCGCCTCGATCTTGGAGAAATCCAGGATGTCGTCGATGATCCGCTGCAGCGAGCTTCCCGATTCGCGCACCACTTCGAGGGTGGTGCGTTGCGCGTCGTCGAGCTTGGTCAGGCTGAGCAGCTCGAGCATGCCCAGCACCCCGTTCATCGGCGTGCGGATCTCGTGGCTCATGGTGGAGAGGAAGACGCTCTTGGCGCGGTTGGAGTCCTCGGCGGCTTCCTTGGCTTTCTCCAGCGCATGGTCCAGGCGCTTTCGTTCGGTGACATCGCGCGCCGCGGCGAACACGCCCTGCAGCTTCCTGTCCCGGTCATAGAAGGTGGTCGCGTTGTACGACACCACGGTTTCCTTGCCGTCCCGCGTGCGCGCGGTGAGCTCGTAGTTGGTGAGCTTTTTCTCGCTCAGCACCAGGTTGATGGCCGCTTCGGCCCGCTCCGGGTCGGTGAAGTAGCTCTTGAAAGGCGCGCCGATCAGCTCGTCGCGCGTGCAGCCGGTGAGCGCTTCCATCTGTTTGTTGACGTCGGTGATGATCCCCGAGGGATCGGTCGTCATCAGCGCGTCGATGTTCGATTCGATGAGCGAGCGCGTATAGAACTGCTGGTCGCGCAGGCGCTGGTCGAGATTTTTCTGCTCTTCCTCGACCTGCTTTCGCGCGGTGTTGTCCGTGCCGATAAGAAGGTAGCCGATGATCGCGCCCTGCGCATCGCGCAGCGCCGTGACCGACACCACGGCAGGGAACCGGCTGCCGTCCTTCCTGATGTAGGTCAGCTCGTAGATGTCCTCGATGCCGCGCGAGGCCTTGAACACCAGCGCTTCGAATCCCGGCGTGATCGGGGTGTCCAGTTCCGCGGAAAGCTCCTGGGCGCGCGCGATCACTTCCTGCGGGTCCGAGATGTCGGCCGGCGTGATCTTGTTCATCACATCGGCGGCCGTGTAGCCGAGCATGCGTTCGGCGCCGACGTTGAAGATCTGGATCACGCCCTTCGCGTCGGTGGCGATCGAGGAGAAGTTGGCGCTGTTGAAAATCGCGGTCTGCAAGGCCCCCGCGCGCAGCAGCGCCGCTTCCGCATGCATGCGGTCGGTGATGTCGCGTGCGGCAGCAAAGACGCCCAGAACGTTACCGCGCACGTCCTTGTAGACCGAGGCGTTGTAGAGGACGTCGGTAAGGCGGCCGTCCTTGTGCCGGATAGTGAGCGGGTAGTCGGTGACGAATCCCCTGGCGAAGACCTGTTGGTATCCCTCACGCGCCTTCTCCGGCTCAGTGAAGTAGTCGGAGAAGTCGGTGCCGATGAGTTGCTGCCGCGCCACGCCAGTCACTTTGATCGAACCCTCGTTGACGTCCGTGATTTTTCCCTCGGGGCTGATCGTGACCAGCGGGTCGAGGCTTGCCTCGAGGAGGCTGCGTGCGTACTGAGAGGCCTGCTTGCGGTCGGTGACGTCGCGGGCGGCGGCAAACACGCCAAGGACGTTTCCACTGACGTCCTTGTACACGGTGGCGTTGTAGAGGACGTCGGTGAGCCTGCCGTCACGGTGGCGGATAGTGAGGGGGTAATCGGCGACGAGACCGTGTTCAAAGACTAACTGGTAGCCCTTGCGGGCCTTCTCGGGCTCTGTGAAATAGTGGAAGAAATCGCTACCGATCAGCTCCTCTCGGGTGACGCCGGTGACCGTGACCGTGGCCTCGTTGACATCGGTGATCTTCCCCTCGTTGCTGATGGTGACGAGGGGGTCGAGGCTGGCCTCGAGGAGGCTGCGGGCGTACTGGGAGGCCTGCATGCGCGCGGTATTGTCGGTGCCGATCAGGAGATACCCAATGATCGCGTCCTGCGTATCGCGCAGCGCCGTGACCGACACCACCGCCGGGAACCGGCTGCCGTCCTTTCTGATATAGGTCAGCTCGTAGATGTCCTCGATCCCGCGCGAGGCCTTGAACGCCAGCGCCTCGAAGCCGGGCGCAATCCGCGTCCCGAGCTCGACCGAGAGCGCCTTGGCGCGCGCGATCACCTCCTGCGGGTCCGAGATATCGGCCGGCGTGATCTTGTTCATCACGTCGGCGGCCGTGTAGCCGAGCATGCGTTCGGCGCCGACGTTGAAGATCTGGATCACGCCCTTGGCGTCGGTGGCGATCTTGGAGAAGTTCGCGCTGTTGAAGATGGCGCTCTGCAGCGCCTCGGCCGTGAGCAGGGCTTTCTGCCGGCGGCCTTCGGTTACGACATCGACCGTGCCGACGGTTTCCTCTGGGGCGCTCATAGCCCGAAGTTAAGTCCAACACCCTGCGCAGTCCGTTCGGTGGCGCACTTAGGAGCCGAATTCCCCTGCCGCTACAAGCCGATAGCCTGCTACGCTGCGGCCATTTGCGTAGCTGCGCGCAGGCTCTCCCGGCAGTCGCGCACGATCGTCTCGATCAGCTCTGCGCAGGTGGGGATGTCGTTGATCAGCCCGACCACCATGCCCGCGCTCACGATGCCGCCGTTCACGTCGCCGCTCCGGATCGCCACCTTGCCGCGCGCCCCGGCCACGAGGTGGCGCACTTCCTCGAATTTCGCGCCGGCCTTTTCCATCGCCACCACTTCATCCGACACCGCGTTCTTCAGCACCCGCGAAGTGTTGTGCATCGTGCGGAAGATGAGGTTGGTGTCGCGCTCGGTCGCCTTGATGAGCGCGGCTTTCACGTCCGGGTGGATCGGCGCCTCCTGGGTGCACATGAAGCGCGTGCCCATGTTGATGCCCTGCGCGCCGAGCGCCAGCGCCGCGGCCATCGCGTGCCCGTCGCTGATGCCGCCCGAAGCGACCACGGGTATCTTGAGCGCGCGCACCGCGGCCGGGATCAGGATGAGGTTCGGCACGTCGTCTTCGCCCGGGTGACCGGCGCATTCGAAGCCGTCGATGCTCACCATGTCCACGCCATGACGCTCGGCCGAGAGCGCATGCCGGACCGAGGTGCACTTGTGCACGATGGTGATGCCGTGCTGCTTGAACTTGCCGACGAAATCGCGCGGGTTGTTGCCGGCGGTCTCGACGATCTTGATGCCGCTGTCGAAGATCGCCTGCATGTACTCCGCGTACGGCGGCGGCTTGATCGACGGCAGGATCGTGAGGTTGACGCCGAAAGGCTTGTCCGTCATCGAGCGGCAGCGCTCGATTTCTTTCGAAAGATCCGCGGGCGTCGGCTGCGTCAGCGCGGTGAGGATGCCCAGGCCCCCGGCATTGGAAACCGCCGAAGCGAGCTCGGCGGTGCCGACCCATTGCATGCCGCCCTGGATGATCGGATAGCGGATGCCCAGCATTTCGGTGACTTGAGTTTTCATGGTGCCGATCGGACGTGAAATGAGGTGGGCCACTTTAATACACGGCGCCCCCCGGCTGCTAAGATCGGGCAATGCCAACGCGCCTATTTTTCCGTTTGCTGGCCGCAGCGCTGCTCGTCCTGACGCAGCCCGCCACGGCCCAGCCTTTTCCTGCCAAGCCGCTGCGCCTCGTAGTCGCTTTCGTGCCCGGCGGCGGCGACGACTACCACGGCCGTGTGCTGGCGCAGAAGCTCGCCGAGATCCTCGGCCAGCAGGTGGTCGTCGACAACCGGGCGGGCGCCGGCGGCCTCGTGGGCTGGGAACACGTGGCCAAGTCGCCCCCCGACGGCTACACGATACTGCTCTCCGGCGGCGGTCTCGCGGCGATCAAAAGCCTGCGCCCGAATGCACCCGTCGACCCGATCCGCGATTTCGTGTGGGTGTCGATGGTCGCGAACTATCCGCTGGTGCTCTTGGTGCATCCCTCGGTGCAGGCACAAAACCTGCGCGAACTCATCGCGCTGGCAAAAGCGAAGCCCGGCCAGCTCAACTACGGCTCCTCCGGCGTCGGCGCCACGCCGCACCTCGCCGCGGAATATTTCAAGTCGACGGCCAACTTGGACATCGTGCATGTGCCTTACAAGGGCAGCACGCCGGTCTATGCGGACCTCATGGCGGGCCTCGTGTCGATCTACTTCGCGGTGCCCGCGAGCGGAGTGCCCTACGTGAAGAGCGGCAAGCTGCGCGCGATCGCAGTCACCTCCACCAAGCGCGCCTCGCTGCTGCCCACGGTGCCGACGATGGCCGAGGCGGGGCTTGCGGGCTACGACATCTCCTCGTTCTACGCGCTGCTCGTGCCCGCGGGCACGCCGCGCGAGATCGTGAACCGGTTGGCCGAAGCGACCGCCAAGGCCGTCGCGTCGCCGGACCTGCGTGAGAAAATCGTCAACGCGGGCTCTGAGCCGGTGTCGAGCACCCCGGAAGAACTCCTCCAGATCGTGAAGGAAAGCGCGGCCAAGTTCGACCGCATCATCAAGGCTGCCAATATCAAGCCAGAGTAGAGGAACCATGTACGAGCCCTTTCCCGTCATCAGCATCGAAGGCGACGCGCGCGAGTGCGGCGTGCAGCACGGCACGGCGGCGGCGGACCGCGTTGCGAAAACGATCGCCTATTACCTGCCCGTTTTCGAGCGCACTGCCAAGCTGACGCGCGAGGAGATCCACTCGCGGGCCCGGGCTTACGGCGCGCAGATCGAGAAGATCGACGCGGACATCCACGCGGAGCTCGGCGGAATTGCCGCGGGCGCAAAGCAGTCGCCCGAGGACGTCATCGCGGTGAACTGCCGCACCGAGCTGTTGTACGGCAGCCTGGGCGGCACCAAGCCGGCCACCGAATGCACCACCGTCGTCGCACTGCCCGAGGCCACGAAGGACGGCAACATCCTCGTGGGCAAGAACTGGGACTGGCGCACCCCCGCGATCGAATCGGTCGTCGTGCTGCGCATCCGCCAGAAAGGCAAGCCCGCGCTCACGATGATCGTCGAGGCCGGCATGGTCGGGCGCGACGGCTTCAACGAGCACGGCATCCTCGTGTGCGGCAACCTGCTCGTCTCGACCCACGACAAGGGCGCCACGGGCGTGCCGATCCCGGTCCTGCGCCGGCGCATCCTGCACTCGGAGCGCTATTACGACGCGATCGATTCATTGGCGATGGCACCGCGCGGTGCCTCGGGCAACTACCTGATCGCGCACCGCGACGGCGTGGCGATCGATTTCGAGACCACGCCCGAGAATGTCTACGTGGTCTATCCCGAGCGCGGCCTGCTCACGCACTCGAACCACTTCCAGTCGATCGTCGCGCAGACCACGGGCGCGACCAAGTACTACACAGGCGACACGCTCTACCGCGATTTCCGCGCCAAGCAGTTGCTCGAGGGCAAGATCGGCCGCATCACGATCGACGACATCAAGGCCGTGCTCAAAGACGAGTTCGGTGCGCCGCGCGCCATCTGCCGCTCGCCGCACGAATACGCGGGCGAATCGACCATGACGATCGCGTCGCTCGTTTTCGACCTGAAGAACGACGTCATGCACGTGGCCCCCGGCCAGCCGACTAAATCGCAATACCAGCAGGTGCGGCTGCCGGACGCCGCAGGCCTCAGGGTCGCCAGCGCGCGCTGAGCGGTTCCTCCCGGGCTAGCCCCGGTAAAGCCGCGACTACCGCCCGGCCGGCACGAACAACGCCGCCAGCGCGCCGACAAGGACCAGCATGAAAGCGCAAACGATGAACAGCATCGCATCCGAAAGCATCGAGAGCCGCGGATCGTTCATGGACCTGTGGGTCCTTCGCAGCAGGAATCCGATGAGCTTGGCGTTGTTCATGTGGGAGACAAGCAAATTGCCTTCGTACGGTTTCACGACCAGCGTGCGCCGGATTTCCGGATGCCGGTCCCTGAGGCGCAACTCCAGCATCACCCTCAGGGCAAGGGCGGCTGCGAGCACGGCGAAGCCCGCGAGGTAGAGCCCCATGGCCCGCTACTCGGCGCGCACTCCGGCCTGCCGGATCACGCGCCCCCACTTCTCGGCGTCGGCCGCCATGACCGCGCCGAACCTTTCCGGCGTGCTGGGCGTGGGGGCACGTGGACGATGTCCACCTTCGCAACTGCGAACTGGGCCAGCGCGAACAGGGCAAAGGCCAGGAGAATGCGGCGCATGCGGTTATCCATATCAGGTTCCATATTAACGGAGTAAGCGATGGCAAAACGAACGTCAGCCAAACCGGCTTCCAGGCCCAAGGATGCCTTGGAAGAGCGCATTGTCAACGCGGCGTCGCGCCTGTACGCCGAGCACGGGTTCGACGTGCCGCTCTCGCGCATCGCGAGCGCGGCGAAGGTGACGACTGCCGCGCTTGCCGGAGCGGTCGGCGGCAAGAAGGCCCTGCTCGATCGCGTCTTCAAGCAGCTTTTCGCGGGGCGCTGGAAACCGCAATGGGATGCGCTGCTCCTCGACCGGAGCCTGCCGCTCGAGAAGCGCCTTTCGCGCTTCTACGTGGAATACCGCGGCAATATCGAGCGCAGCGGCGCGCGCCTGTGGACACGCGCCGGGCTGCTGGGCCTGCATAAGTCCGGCGACTTCAGCGGCACGCTCGCCAGGCGCATCCTGGTCCCGATGATCCGCGAGCTGCGGCACGAGGCCGGCCTCACCAAGGCAGCAAAACGCGCGGTCACCGGCAAGGAGCTCGAGCTCGCGCAGGTGCTGCACGGCGCGATCGCCTTCCCGCACACGCGCAGCCACGTCTTCGGCATGACCGTGCACGGGGGGCTGGAAGAACTCGTGCCGATGATGGTGCGGGTGTGGCTGCCCGGCGCGAAGATCGAAGTGCGCAGGCTCAACGGCTGAGCCCGCGTGCCGCTGCCCGCTCAGGAAGGAAAGTCCGTTTCGGTCCCGAGGTAAAACCACTCGACGCCGGTCGCCGCATTGCCGTTCGGCATGACGATGATCGCGTCCTCGGGCGCGGCCACGGCCTCCCCGCCCGGCAGCAATGCGATCGCCTCGCCCTTGCGCACGGAGTCCAGGTGCCGCCAGGGCTTGCTGAAGGTGGCGCCCTCCTGCCGGAAGTGCGCGCTCTTCATGCGGATGCACCGCTGCCCGGACAAGGGCGTCCCGCGATTCATGCTCCTCGCCGTGGGCGAGTCCGCCTCAAGCATGCCCAGGTGCACCAGTGCCAGCAGGATGGCGCGGTAGGCCACGTCCGCCGCATCCGGGTTGTTGTGATGCCCGCACTCGAGCGTGACGGCGAGCGCGCCCTTGGTCCGCGCATACTCGGTGGTGCCCTGCGACTCCTTGTCGGGGCCGCTGCCGAAAGCCTCCGACCACCCATAGACGAAGTCCGGCACGCCGAGCGCCCGCGCGTACGCCGTCTCTTTCGCCTCGAATCCGCCAAGGAAGATGAACGGCCCGCCCTGCGAAGTGTACGAGTGCAGGTCCAGCAGCACTTCGGTCTCGTCGAGGACCCCGCAGAGGATCGGGTCGAGGTGATCCTCGTAGCGCGTCCTCTCCTCCTTGGGGTAGAGGAAGCGGTTGAGGTTGCGCTCCATGAAGCGCACGCCCGCGGCATAGGCCCTGGGATTGGTGACCGGCACGAGCCGCAGCGTCCCGCGCCCGAGGGCCACCGCGCCGCTGTCGATGTCGGCGATGAGACGGCCGATCGCCTGCGCTCCGGCGCGCTCGTTGCCATGCACTGCGCCGAGCACGGTCAGCGCGGGTCCGGCCTCGAGGGCGCGGTAGGTTACGATTTTTACGGTCATTGGCGGAGCGTGGACTACGGGACGCGCAGGGTCAATTTGCGTTCGCAATGGCACGCGGAGGCGCACTTACTTGGGCTTCGCCTTCTTCGTAGGCTTCGACTTGCCGGAACTGTTGAGGGCGGCCGCCTGGCGAATGAGCGCCTTGAACGCCGACGCGTCAATTTCCGCTCCTTCGGCGAGGTCGATTGCGCGACGAACGTTCCCGTCGAGGCTCGAGTTGAAGAGGCGGTCCGGATCCTTGAGGGCCGCGCCCTTGGCGAAGGTCAGCTTCACCTTGTCCTTGTAGGATTCGCCGGTGCAGAGGATGCCCTCGTGCGACCAGACCGGGGTGCCCATCCACTTCCACTCCTCGACGACGTCCGCCTTGGCCCTCGACCGACTTTTTCATGCTCCCGTCCTGAAAGTTGTGGTGGCCAAGAGAAGAGCGGATGGCAGCAATTTACCCGGAGAGCGGCTCTGGGCAAGGCGTTTTCCGAAAACATGGCAGCAATGCAGACGCTGTAGTCGGTGTTGCCGGCGCGCACCATCATGAGGCCGTTTGCATTGAGCCGTCTGCTGCAAGGCAGGGTTGGCGACTCTCGCAGGCGGCCACCACGCCGCAACGTGGTCTACCGCCTCGCGCCGCCATGGTGGGGTTTTCTGTGCTGATGCCGGACGACAACGATTCGAATACTCGCATCGAGGGTTCGATATACAACCGAGTACGGAAATACCCGCAACGGAAATATGCGGCGCCCCTTCGTGGTTGGCGTGCCAAAGCCTGGATGTTCGGCCAAGAGCTGAGCGACGCGCTCGAACTCGGTAAGAAACTCCCGGGCAACAACCAGTCCAGCTTGTCCGGCGTAGAAATCCAAGGCGTTCGCAATATCTTGCTCGGCGCCAGGGTGAAGAGAATATGTCAACCAGCTAGCCTTGACCGAAGGCGATTGACTGCATCGGGACCGGAGACTTCTGCCACGGAACCCGATTCCAGCAGCGCCTCCCTCCGATCTGCTTCGTGCTCCCACGCAGCCTCGACTTCTGGGTCTGAATCAAGGCTTGCAATGAGTCGCTCAAGCAGGCGCACTCGATCCGACGGAGCAAGCTTCAGGGCCTCAGCCTCCAGGATTTCAAGAGTGGTACTCATAGCAATCTCCGACGCGAGTGCGTTGAACAATCTATAGCTTGCCACAATGGGTGCTGGTCCAGCCAGCGAAGTGCTACGCGGAGACATGGACCTCGGGTGCAACGTGTGGTTAGCCTGCAGCGCGCGCAGGTAATCGCCGAGCGGGCCGGCTGACGACAGGACGGCCACTTTGCACCTCTTTCTCTCGAAGGGCCTTGCACATTGCCGCCAGGTCATTCTTGTGGCGTTTGGCTGATGTGCCGAAAATTCCACGTCAGCAGATAGTCTGTTCCTTGAGTCGCTGCTATCGCAATGTGGAGCTTACCGGCGACCGCAGGGCGTCAGGTACAACGCAGGGCTATGCCGCGGTTTCGAGCGGGATCTCCCATCCAGGGAAGACAAGTACAGCCGGATGGCACTTGAGGGCTTTGGCAAGCACCTTTGCGCGCTCCACCCCCAGATTCACCCGGCCATTCTCAATGGCAGACAAGGTCGCCTGCGGGATTCCCGTTAGCGCAGCAAGCTGGGTTTGGCTGAGTTCCTGAAGTTCGCGAAGGATGCGCACAGACTCACCGACAGAGACCTCGATTCGCTTCTTTGCGGGACGAAAACCTTTCATGCTATGGCCTCCTGTAATCGTGAGACGTGACTTGAATAACCTGGATCAGGAGCACATCGGCAACAACCCTGTAGATCACCCGCCATTGAAGCCCAAGCCGGGAGGATCGATGGCCCTTCCATTCTCCCGCAAGAGCCTCGTCGTGGAATCCCTTGATCGCCCGCAGCCCCGGCGGGCCGGAAAGGCGCGCGATGTCCTTCCACTTTTCGTACCGTTTCAATATTTCCTTCGGGACGGTACCGGCGAGCTGCTTGTCGACCCTGCGATGCTCCTCGATGCGCCACATGCGACATTTTGTCTATACCATATAAGACATGTCAAGGGCGCCGGCCGCTGCGGCGTAACGTCCTGTGGTCTGCGGCGGGCCTGCACAGGCGGCTGAATACGCACAGTACCGATGGCCCCTCCGCAGCACCTGCGGTTAGGCACCGACTTTCCGCAACGATCTGGGCGGTAGAAGATTCAGCGACTTCAGAATTTCCGGAACCAAGGGTTCGATATCCTTCATTCGATTATCGGAACCCTGGTTCCAGCGAAGACAGGCGTCCCACTATGAATTTCTGGGTCGATGGTGATTAGTTGCTTGTTCATGATCGGGCTCCAGATCGAGAGATCGAGCGTGTATCACAAGTGTAGCGCGCACGGGGCTTCTGTTGGCGCCTAACGTGGAAGCCAACGGCGCGCGGCCAATGAACCTCGCAAAACACCGCCGCTCACGCGCGTCCGGTGGGCTGCCGGGTTAGGCGCAAAGACTTCCGCTAGCCGTGATGCCACCATGCGCGCCCTCGGGTGACGAAGAACCACACCAAACCAAGCAGAAAGAGCAAGGCACCCCGGATTTTCGCAGACCCGTCATCGGACACCAACATGACAACACCGACGCAACAGAGAGCCATCGCCCAAAGCATATGCGCCTTGAACGTTTTTGCGGTCGATTGTGGGGTGATCAACGGAGTGCCGGTCGCGATGACCTCGTTCGCCGCGGCGATTGGATTCCCACACTACGGACACGTTGTCGCCTTACTTGACACCTCGCGTCCGCACTCATCACATTTTATTAGCGCCATGCCCATCCCCAGTCCATAGCTTTTTTTGCGCCCAACGTCCTTATAGTCCCTGTTGAGCCGCGCGCCGACGCGGATTCAATCTGACGGTCCCACGCCAGCGCGTCGAATTCCTCAAACCATGCCCGGAGCCTCGCCAGCTCTTCGGGCGAGAGAATCTTGATGCGGTTTTCAATCTGTTCGTGCTCGCTCATTCGAGCCTTCGATCTTGCTTCCTTTTCAAACTGTACGCCGGCCGTTTCTCGTCGCCCAACTTTCCGCACAACGCGCCTGAGCCGGCGGCGCGAAGCGGCGCTGGTGAAGGTCGCTGTTGATGCGGTCGTTATGCGCCACTGAGCCTCGCCCTCCAGTAGCCGGGCTTCCGCTTCGTTGGCGCCACGGCGACGACATAGACCTCGTTCTCATCGTGCAGGTATACCAGTGAGAACTTGAATTGCCGGTCCACAACCCGGCGCGTCTTGTGTTTGTACTTTGGCCAAGTCTCGGGCGTCTTGGCCGCATGTGTCTCGGCGGTGTGAACCGCTTGGTCGTAGTGCTCTGCCAACCGAGCGCTGAGGGCAACGTAGTACTCGACCTCGTGCAGGAACTCAGCGCGAGCCTCCGGGTGATACCGGACCGTTCTCACCGCCGGATCAGACGACGGGCTTCCGCGTGAACCTCTTCGGCCGCTATGAGCTTGACAGCGCCGGACTCGATCTCTGCGACCCGACGCTCGATCTCGCGATCCCAAGCGTTCTCAACTTCGGTATCGGACTCTCCTTGCAGCGAGTCCAACAGTTCCTCTACGAGGCGCGCTCGATCCTCCGCTGACAAGGTCTTGGCGCGAGCCGACAGTTCCTCAACTAAGGTGGACATAGAACGACCCCCAATTGCTACCGGTACAGTTTACAGCCACAGCGTGCAAGACGGTTGATTGTGACGCATAACGTTTAGGTGAACGGCGGGCGCGCAAGATGATTGCCAAAATCTCCGCCGCTTTCGCCCGTCCGTTCCACCTAAAGTTAGAGGGCACGTTACGCGACGCCTGCGACGACAATGCTACCCGGTGAAACCTTTTGCGTAATGGAATAGGGCTTGAGTTCGAGATTCTCAAACCGCACTGTGACGTTTAAATTGAGCGCCGCGTATTTCGGGTCTATGTGCGCGGTGAAAACGTCACCGGCGTCTTTGTCATTCGTAGCTGACATTTTTAGTTGCCAAATTTAGTCGACTGCATTTGTTGTCAACTACCCTGGTCCAAATACCACTTGCGACTTTTCCCTATCCGGCAATCCATTTCGCCAAAACGCCGCACCACCATTGACTCTACAAAAACAAATGTCAACCTTTATTACCCGCCCCCCGCCAGACAAGGTGCACCGGCAGGCAGCTCGGCGTCATCGTGAACGTGAAGAGCTCCTTCACCTCCGCCGGGTTCGCGTCCAGCTCGACCCTGAAATTCTTCGCGATCATCGACATCGCCATCTTGATCTCGGCCAGCGCCAGATAGCGCCCCGGGCAGAAGCGCGGGCCGCCGCCGAAGGGGAAGAGCTTTCTCGAAGGATCGTCGTTCACCGGGGGTCTCTCGCCCAGCCAGCGCTCCGGCCGGAACACTTCGGGCTCGGGGAAATCGGCCGGGTTCAGCCCGGCCAGGCGCGTCATGACGATCACCGGCGTGCGCTGCGGCACGAAGACGTCGCCGATGACGACGTCCCGATTCGTTTCCAGGCCGAGGAAGGGCGCGACCGGCTTGATGCGCATCGCTTCGTCGACCGCTGCGTCCAGGTACGGGAAGCGGTCGACCGCGCCGATCTCGCGCAGCACAGCGCCTTCTCCCAGCACGGCGTCGGCCTCCGCCGCGACCAGCCCGGCCACGCGCGGGTCGCGCGCGAGGAAGTTGAGCAGCCACGCGATCGTGTTCGAGGTGGTGTCTTCGCCCGCGAATACCATCGTCACCGCGTTGCCGATCACGTTCTCGTCGGTGAAGCCCGAGCCCGGCTCGTCGCGCGCGGCGACGAAAGCTTCGAGCAGGTTGGAGGGCTTGGTGCGCAGGGCCGGGTTGGCCTCGATGCGCGCGCGCGTCTGCGCGACGAAGCCTGTGACCGCAGCCTCGATGCGGGCCGATGCGGCATCGGCCGCCCGGTCCACCGGCAGCTTGAAGTAGCGCCAGTACGAGATCGGCGTGGTGAGCCTGCGCGCGACCCGGTGGAAGATCGTCTCGATGTCGCGCTGCAGTGAGCTGGTGTCCTCTTCGAGCGTGTTGAAGTCCTGGCCCATCGCGAGCCAGATCGTCACGTCGAGCGTCCACGCCTTGAGGTCGCGCAAAACATTGACGGTGCGCCCGGCTGCCGTCGCCGACTGCCAGCGTTTGAGCAGGCGCTCGGTAAGCAGCACCAGCGTCGGGAAGAAATTGCGGATCACCTCCGGCGTCAGCGCTTTCATCACGAGCTTGCGCTGGCGGCGCCATTCGTCGCCCTCGGCGTTGAACACGCCCGTCGTGCCGAGCTCCTGAAAGGCGCGCGCGGAGCGGTACGTGCGCCTGAAAGTATCCGGCCGGTCGCGCAGCAGCGTGCCGATGATCGCCGGGTCGGACAGCACCATGAGGTTGCGCGGGCCGCCCTTGAAGCGGTACATGGCCCCAAGCTCGCGGATCCAGTTCTCGAGCGTGACATGGAACTGCATCGAGTCGAGCTGGAACACGTTGCCGATCAGCGGCAGGCCCTTGGGGGCGGGCAGGTCGAGGAAGGTGCGTGTGGCCGTTGCCGGCTCGGGAATGGGTGCGCCCATGGGTGCTGTCCTCGCTGGTGTCAGGCCCAGCGCTTGAGCATCGCGATCATTTTCGCGGTGCGCGGGCCGTAGGGCGGGTTGAACAATGCGACGCCGTTGAAGCGCGACTGGCGGAACACCGGTTTCATCTTGGAGAACGCAAGGAATCCCTCGTAGCCGTGGTAGGCGCCCATGCCGCTCGGCCCCACACCGCCGAAGGGAAGCGACTCCTGCGCGATGTGCAGCAGCGTGTCGTTGATCGTTACGCCACCGGCCGTGGTTCGAGCGAGCACGCTGTCGATGCGCGCGTTGTCGTCGTCGAAAAGGTAGAGCGCGAGCGGCCGGGGCCGCGCATTCACATAGGCGATCGCGTCATCGATGGTTTCGTAACCGACGATGGGCAGCAGGGGGCCGAAGATTTCGTCCTGCATCAACCGCATGCTGTCCTTGACGCGGGTCAGCGCGATCGGCGGGATGCGTCGCGACGCCGCATTCGGCAGTTCGCCGTTGGCGGCGAGGCTCTGCGCCACGGCACCCTGGGCCGTTGCGTTTTCAAGGTAGCCCGTGATGCGCTGGTAGTGGCGCTCCGAGACGATGCTCGAATAGTCCGGTGTCCTCAGGATGTCGGGATACATCTTCCTCACGCAGGCGCGGGCCGCCGCAATGAAGGCGTCTTCGCTTCCCAGCGGCACGAGCACATAGTCGGGCGCGATGCAGGTCTGGCCCGCATTGAGGCATTTGCCAAGCAGGATCCTGCGCGCCGCACGCTTGATCGAATAGCCCGGCGCGACGATGGCCGGCGACTTGCCGCCGAGTTCCAGGGTGACCGGCGTGAGGTTGTCGGCCGCGGCGCGCATCACGTGCTTGCCCACCGAGGTCGAGCCGGTGAACAGCAGGTGATCGAACGGCAGCTTCGAGAACTCCACCCCCACGGACGCATCGCCATTGACCACGGCGATCTCCTCCACGGGGAACGCCTTGCCGCAGAGCTCCTCGAACAGCGCGCCGAACGCTGGAGTGATCTCCGAGAGCTTGAGCATCGCGCGGTTGCCGGCGGTCAGCGCTGCCGCCAGCGGACCGACCGCGAGGTAGAGCGGGTAGTTCCAGGGCACGATGATGCCGGCCACGCCGAGCGGCTGCGGGGTGACGCGCGAGCTGCCGGGCAGGAACCACTTGCCGGTCGCGCGGCGCTCGCCGCGCATCCATTTTTCGCCGTGCGAGAGGCAATGGGCGATGCCAGAGAGGCTTGGGAATACTTCGAGGAGATCGGTCTCGTGCGCCGAGCGGTGGCCGAAATCCGAGCTGATCGCCTCAGCGATCTTCGCTGCGTTCGTCTCCACGATCCGCGCCAAGCGCTTGAGGCGATCCTCACGCTGCACCCACGGCACTTCCGGCGCGGCCATGCACGCCCTTTTCTGCTGCTCGAAAATCAGGGACAGACCACGTTTATCGTCACTCGAAAACGTGGTCTGTCCCTGGTTTTGCAGTCGGTCCATGAATGGTCCCGGTTAGTTTTCCGCGCGGATCATGTCGGCGGCCTTCTCGCCGATCATCATCGCCGGCGCGTTGGTATTGCCGCCAATCAGCGTGGGCATTGCCGAACAGTCTACGACACGCAGGCTCTGCACGCCCCTCACGCACGACTGCGGATCGCGATGACGTAATCGAAGTCCATCTCAAGCCAAGGCCGCTGCGCTGATTTTTTCGCGCAGCGCCCGCAGCGTGCCGCCTTTCATGACCGAGCCGGGCAGCGGATGGCCGACCACGTCCTCGGCCAGACGCCCGCATGCGGCGAGCTTCGCGAGGTCGATGCCGGTCTCGATGCCGACCTCGTCGCACAGGAACACGAGGTCTTCGGTGCACACGTTGCCCGCGGCGCCCGCGTGGCCGGCGAACGGACACCCGCCCAGTCCCGCCACCGAGGCATCGAAGCGCGCCACGCCCATCTCCATGCCGGCATACGCGTTGGCGATGCCCATGCCGCGCGTGTCGTGCAGGTGAAGCTCCAGCTCGAGGTCCGGATACTTTTCGCGCACCGCGCCGACGACGCGCTTGATCGCGTACGGCGTCGCCCAGGCCATGGTGTCGGCGAGCGATATGCGCTCGAGAGGAACGCCCTGCTCGGCGGCCAGCGCGAGCAGCCGGTCGACGTATTCGACGACACGCGAGACCGGCACGTCGCCCTCGAAATTGCAGCCGAAAGCCGCCATGACCGTCGCGCGCTCGATCTCGATGCCGCGCTCCTTATAGGTGCCGATCATGCCGCGCGTCACCGCGAGATGCTGCTCGGGCGTGCGGTTGAGGTTCTTCCTGAGGAATTCTGTCGAAGCCGTCATCGAGATCGACCCCTTGATCTCGAGCCGGCCGGTGGCGATCGCGCGGTCGAGCCCCTGATCGTTGAACCACAGCCCCGTGTATGAGACGCCCGGCTGCAGCGTCAGGCCCTTGACAACCTCCTCCGCGTCGACCATCGCCGGCACCGCCTTCGGGCTCACGAACGAGACGATCTGCATGTGTTTCACGCCGGTCTTCGACAATGCGTCGATGAGCTCGATCTTGCGCGCGGTCGGGATCGGGCCCTTCTCGATCTGGAAGCCTTCGCGCGGGCCTTCTTCCTTGATATGCACGGTCTTGGGCAAGTCAGACATGCCGGACTCCTGTCGAAGCTTCCTGTTTCTAGAGCTGCATCATGCCGCCCACCGCGACGATACGCGAGCGTTGGAGCCGGCCTATGCGCCATCGCGCCTGCCACGCTGATTGTGCACGGCAGACCGCGTAATAGCTATGCACGCAGTTGGACAGCATGTAGCCGGCGAGCGTCTTTCTGCCATCGGCATTCCGCGCCGCGACCCGGACCTGGTTGTGCGCGGAAAACCCGCCAAAACGGGGGCCTGTCTTTCCTCCTGGCGCACGAGAAACTCCAGCACCGCGCGCCGAAACCCCTCGAGGAGACGCTCCTCGGGCACCGGCGGCAGGGGGACAAATGTTCCATCGGGAAGGAACGCCCCATCGGCGGCAAGCACGTGCACGTGCGGGTTGAAGTTGGCCAGGTCCCCGAAGGTCTGAATGGACCTCAAAGAGCAGCAGCAGCGCCAGAACCCTCACTCAACGTCGCCCCGCCGCCAGCACCATGTTCCGCAACCACTGATGCGCCGCGTCGCGATGCATGCGCTCATGCCACACCATCCGATAGGCAAAACCGGGGGCGCGCGCGCCGAGCGGCAGCACGGTCACACCCGCCAGCACTGCGAAGCGTTCGGCGACGCGGCGCGGCAGCACCATGACCATGTCGGATTCCGCCACAATCAGCGGTGCAGTCAAAAAGTAGGGCAGCGCCAGCGCGATGTGATGGGCCGGTGCGCCCAGCTTGGCGAGCACATCGTCAGAGCCAAAGGTGCGGCCCGATGGATAGCGCGCCACCACTTGCGGATAGCCCGCTGCCCGCGCAATCAGCGCGGTGCCGCGCAGCGGGCTGCGCGCCAGCGGATGGCCGCACCGCACGATCAGCGCATAACTTTCCCGAAACAAATCACGCGCATGAAAATCCGGCGGTAGCGCATCGTCGGCATACAGTGCGAGGTCGAGATCGCCGCGCTCCAGTCCGGTCAACGTGTTCTCGTTCCACGGGTCGATGGTGAGCGTGGTGTAGGGCGCAGCCGCCGCGAGCGCGGGCGCCAGCGCCACCACCACCGCCAGCGCACCATAGTCGGTGGACGCGATGCGGAACTCGCGCACTGCGCGCGCCGGGTCGAACACGGCCGGCATGAACACCTGCCCTGCGGCAGAAAGTGCGGCATCCACGCGCGCGCCCAACGACTCGGCAAACGGCGTCAGCCGGTAACCCTTGCTGGTACGCACCAGCAGCGCATCTCCCAAGTGCTTGCGCAGGCGCGCCACCGCGCGGCTGGCGGCCGGTTGCGACAGGCCGAGCAGTTCACCCGTGCGGGTGACGCTGGCGGTGTCGAGCAGGGCACGCAGAACCGGCAAAAGGTTGAAGTCGGCGGCGGGCGCAGCGGCGGCGGGCGAGGCAGCATCGGACGAGGCGGCAACGGTTGGCAGGCGCTTATTCATATCCACTTCGTGCATGTTGGATATCCACTTGAATGCCTTTCGCGCATTGTAGGACAAGCCCACAATCGCCTCCACTGCCCCCCTGACTCTTCAACACTTCACATCGACCCGACACTCAATCTCAAGGAGAACCGCCGTGAACCGCCGCCATTTTCTCGCCACCTCAACCCAATTTGCCGCTGTCGGCAGCGTTCCAGCCGCTGCCTCGGCGATCGCGCAAACAACCACCGCGCCCGCAGCCGCCGCACCTTCTGTTGCGCCAAGCCCCGTACCCGCCGCGGAACGCATCGTGTTTGGTCCGTTTGCCGTGCGCGATGGCTTGCTGATCGGCGGCCAACAGGTCTCCTCCGGCGCGCGCACCTCAGAGCTGGTCATTCAGGCGCTGGAAGCTTGAACGGATCGACCTCCATGTTCAACACACCCACCCGCGCCGCTCGCAGCCTCCTCGCACTGGCGCTTGTCACGGCAGCCACGGCAATTGCCGCGGTCAATGCCGCCGCACAAGCGCCTGCCATCATTCCGGTTGAACAGGAGCCACGCCACCGTACGGTGCATGAAGATGCGCAGGTGCGCGTGCTCGAAATCCGCATCCTGGCCGGCGACGAATCGTTGATGCACAACCATATGCACGACAGTGTGCACGTCACCGTGCAAGGCGCGCGCATCAGCGAGACCAAGCCGGGCGGCTGGTGGGCATCGACCCACGCGGCGTCCGAGCCGGGGCTGACCTACTACTCGGCGCTCAACGGAAAACAGTATGCGCACCAGATCAAGAACATCGACAAGGTGGCAACCCACATCATCGCGCTGGAATTGCTTGGCACAGCACCCGCATCGCCAAAGGCGACGGCAGCCCTCGGCTACAGCGAGCGCATCGCCAACAACGAGCGCGTCGAGGTCGGGCGCATCAAGGCGGCGGCCGGCGCGCGGATTGAACTGCCGGCATTGCCGCAGCGGACTCTGTTGGTCAGTCTTTCCAGCGGCGCTGCGACTGCTGGCGACACCGCGCTGGCGCTGCTGCCAGGTTCCCTGCACTGGCTCGCATCAGGCCCGGCGCGCGCGCTGACGGCGCCCGCTGGGCAAGCAATGGAACTGATTGCGATCCAGTTCAAATAGCCGGCAATCCATCCAATCACATCCGCTCCCATCATGAAACTGAAAAATACTCTCCTCAGCATGGCCATGACCGCGACACTCGCCCTGCCTGCAACCACGCCAGCGCAGACCATCGACACTGGCGTCCAAGCCAAAACCTTCCTCGACAAGAACCGCAACAACTGGACTTCGGGCATTAACTACTGGAACGTGCCGTATGAGGACGGGCAGATCCTGCACGACCTGATCGTCAAGGGCGGCTTCAAGAACATTCTCGAAATCGGCACCTCGACCGGACACTCCACCGTGTGGCTGGCGTGGGCGGCGGCCAAGACCGGCGGCAGAGTCACGACGATTGAAATCGACCAGCGCCGCCATCAGCAGGCGTTGCGCAATATCCGCGAAGCGGGGGTCGAAAAATATGTCGACGCGCGCCTCGCCAATGCGCACGATCTGGTCAAGCAACTGCCTGGACCATGGGATTTCGTGTTTCAGGATGCCGACAAGGACTGGTACCTCAACTACTGGCTCGACCTGGAAGCCAAAATCGCGCCGGGCGGCTGCTACACCGCGCACAACGTGCTTCGGCCCGATGGGCGTGCGGTGACCCAGTTTTTGGAACGCGCTAAAGCCAATCCACGCTTCACGACCCGCTTTGACGATGGTGGCAGCGGTGAAGGCATCTCGATTACCTGCCGCACGCCCTGAGCGCGGCACCCGTTTTGCGACATCCCGACATCACACCGTCAGATCCAAGCCTGCTCAGGATTCTGCTGCATCCCCCGACTTAACTCCACCTCTTGCCCGGAGCTTCAGAAAGGATAAAGGAAAGGATGTAGAGGCGGCGTGGAGGCGCGGTATCGCTCGGGTTTGGCGGCGCCTACTGCGATGACCCGCTTTCGCGGTGTCGATCTCGCCGAGTCGTACCCACGATCCGTTTCCCCCACGCCCTCATCGAACTGGACGTGCGGATTTCCCGCATCCAGCCCTGCGTGCCAATATGATCTGCGACACCTACCTTCAAGCATTTAGAGTGCAAAGGTAGGAACCCAATCATGGCAAATCCGATGAAAGCTGTTCTGAAATCTGCAAGCGAAGCCCCTGCGCTGGAAGACGTGTTGGAGGGAGCCCGTAGGGCGACTGGAAGC
>ENA-ORBV01003528-ORBV01003528.1-microbial-mat-metagenome-genome-assembly--contig:-NODE-3528-length-31176-cov-20.614618_pt1 | contig 31176 bp, 23 predicted proteins | sample MGYA00237777_ERZ505514 | MGnify/ENA primary metagenome ERZ505514 (study PRJEB26160, sample SAMN06269048) | microbial mat metagenome | isolation source: Oligotrophic lake microbial mat | place... | reverse complement strand
TCTCGCCCGAAACAGAACATACATTCTTGCAAAGAAGTGATTATCAGGTCGTACCGTCCGAAGTTGCGGAATCGCTGGTTGGGACGGGGCTACTGAGCCTTATTATCAGATGTTCCAGTCCCTGAGTATCACGCAATTGCGCGCGGCTACGTTCGACAGCCCCACACCGCCCACGGTGCCTCTCAACGCCGCGAAGAAGGAATTCAGAAGCGAACCTAGCACCGCATACGGTGCCCGATCATTCGTTAATAAGTCGGCATCATGGTCGGGCACGCTTTGGTTTTCGCAACCATCGCAGAATGCGCGTCACCGTAGCCGGCGCCAAAATTCTCAGCCGGCAGCAGGACTCGTTCTTGCTCATATGCCGCGGCCGACGGATCAGACCACGCGTCATATGGATATTGATCCGGTTTATTCTTCCGATACCAAACTTCAACGCCCGCAGGTCTCCAAACAATCACCACAGGTAGTGGCTGACCTTCATCGTGTCTTTGCTTGAAGTTGGAGAGCACCGACTTCTGCATTTTCACCGTCAAACCACCAGGGAAGACCTTTACTTCGCGATTTACCATATGGTCGACGACATCAGGCGTCGCCGGACTAACCGCGACCAAAACATCCTCTCCCTGTTTGCACCATGGCAATTTTTGCAAATACTCCATAAGGGCTTCCGACGATACTGCTGTCTCTTCAGTTTCTGACATTTTGCTGCACTCATTGAGCTATTGACGACTGCGACCGATTAACAAGAGTGTACTCTCCCGGCAAGCCAGCTTCCTTAAATACAACCAGAAAAGGCGCCGAACAGCGATTCTACGCCCACATACATATGTTAACCTGACACTCATTCGGTTTAAACCGATCGCTTCCAGTGAATTGAGAAGCTGATGGTAAGCACGTTGTATGCGTTTTCCGAAAATTGCCTCTGCGCGATATTAGTCTGATAAAGACAACCAATAGGCATTTTCCGTTTATAAGGTTTATATTCGTGCCCTCGTGGAACATTTAATGGTGATCAAGAGTGGTTTTACGCACATTCGAGACCACTTTCGACTACCGGAGGGCTTCTAATTTCGGCCCTGGATCACACAAGGGAAGGATTAGTTGGCTAGAAAAGCTAAAGTTTGCCCTCTTTGTCAAAAAGAGTACAAGGGCGCGACGTGTCCAAGTTGTACCGAGACAGGAGTCGACGTAAAAAAAGTATTGGAGTCGGAAAAAGCGCAAATGGAAAAAAACGAAGCAGCCTCGGTTCCAACCGCATTTCTCGTGGATCTTGTTTCCAATCGCAAGATTCCAATCACTACGCCGAGATGCCGAGTCGGGCGCGACGATCTCAACGACATCGTCATTAGCGGCGACCAATCTATCTCAAGATTTCATTTTATTATCACTTACGAAAACGGTCAGTACCAAACACAAGATGCAAAGAGTCGCCACGGTACGTTTTTAAACGGTAACCAGATCGGTGGCCCAGAGCCAATCAACGACGGTGACGTGCTGAAGATCGGTGTGTCGCTATTTTGGTTTGTTATCGAATCACAGGCTGGAATCGACAAAGACGAGCCGCTACCGCCGGTCGACGTCGAGAAAGCTGCCGGCGCCGAAGAAGTCTCGTTGAAAAAGGGCGGAGATTACAGCTATTCCGGCGAAGTCGAATTATCGGCAACCCAGGAGATTAGCATCATCTCGCCCGAGCAACTGGCTCAATATAGCTTGACCAAACAAGCTGACGAGAATGAATTTGAGGCTAAAGAAACGGTAGAGCCTGTCGAAGCAGAGAAAGCAACAAGCAAGGCTGAAAGCGACTCTGCACCTGAAAAGAGTGACGACGAGAAAAAAGAAGACGACGCTAAGAGCAGCGACGAATCTGCGAAGAACGGCAGTCAGTCTAAGGATGCGGAGCCTGAAGTAGTAGAAGCCAAAGAGCCTGATTCAAAAGACGCAGAATCCACATCTTCCGACTCTCCTGAGAGTGCCACGAAAACCGAGACTGCTGAACAGTCTACGCCTGAGTCCAGCGACGACAAAAAAGAATCCGAAGAGAAGAAAGATTCGAAGTCCGATTCTGCCGAAGCAGATGAGAAGCCCGCTGAGCCCACAGGAGACGCAGACAGTTCAAGCGAAGCAAAAATTTCAAAGGAAGAAGAAGTTTCGATCGCTGTGAAGGATTTATTGGAACCTTTGCAGGACGAAATCGCCGCGTCGCGCGAAATGATTCGAGATGCGCTGAAGAAGGGCGAGATGTCCTTTGATACAGATGCAACGAAATTAGATGATGATAAGAAGGAGCCTGAACAAGCGGCTTCTGATGAGGACAAAACCGAATCAATCAAGAAAGATGATGAGGAGTCGCCCGAATCAAAAGAGTCTTCATCGGATGGGACGGAGAAGGAAACGGCCGAACCATCTTCAAAGTCGGACAGCGACAGCGAAGAGGTGAAGACAGAACCGCAATCTACCTCAGAGCAAGATTCAGAAGAGCCTGAGTCAACCGCAAAGAAAGATGACAGCGAAGATGTAAAATCCGAAGAAGCCGAGACATTAGAGCGAATAGCTGAAATAATTGATGATACTTCGGCCAAATCGGATTTGGCTGAAAAGAGTGAAGATGAAAGTCCAGGTGTCTCAGCGGACCGCATTGAGACAACATTGGCATCAGACCATGACAGAGCGACCAACGGTTATAGCGAGGACATAGAGACAATTATGGGCCCATCAACAGTGCCGGATTGGTGCAAAAGATATTTTTCAGACGAACTCAAGCATCTAAACAAAGAGCTTGATACTCTCAACGATCAAATCAAGCAGTACCAGGACAAAATCCGAAAGATCGAAGGTCAAGCTGCTCAGACAAAGGGCATTCGCAATACGCTTTTGACAGCGGAAGGCGATGATTTGATTGAAGCATGCAAACAAGTGCTCGGTCTGGCTGGCTGGAAAGTCACTCAATCAGAAGAAGACAAACACGAATTTCTACTCGAACACGAAGACGAAAAAGTGGCAATCGCCAGAGTCATTTCGATCAAAGGTTCAGCAGAACGCAGCCACCTCGGACAACTTTCGATTTCGCAAACGCGCTTCTGGTGCGAGAAGGGAATCGAACCTAAAGGCGTGTTGATCGTCGGCAGAGTGAGCGACAAGTCACCTAAAGATCGCGGCGAAGAAACCAATCCGGAAGTGACCGAGTATGCCAACATGAAAAATGTTTGCATCATGGACACTCTCCAGCTGCTCGCACTGTATAGAGACATCGCGTTGAAAGACGGCAAATCAAGCGAACTCAGAAGCTCCATTCATCTCAGCAAAGGCTGGTTGAAGGGATTCGATCTGGAACCAGGCGACGAAGCTGCTGATGACGACGACAAAGAGAGCTCGAAGAGCAAGTCTCTGAGCTCGCTGCTGTCAGCATAGTCTCTGTAACTAAAAACTAGTCTTAAAAACAGCACCATCAGTGGTGCTGTTTTGCTATTCGTACGCAGTCGACCGCATTTTGTGACGATGGACTGGAATCCAGCTCTAGAACCGACATTAGAGTCTAACGTTTCGCCGGACCTGCAACCCTCTTCTCGCCTGACACGCAACTAATCGTCTCGGCTGAAACGCAACTAAAACGTCTCGCCAAGAGCTGCTGCCTATCTGTACAGACATTCGACATGAGTACTCGCAGCCCGCCCTGGATTTTCGGGCTACGATTTCGAGCGCTTCTTCTTAGACTGGCGAGTAGAGCCTTTCTTCGACTGTTGTTTTGCAAATGGATTGGAATTAAATATGCCGACCTTTTTGATCAAACCTTTGGTGGTGGCATATGAATAAGCGCCGTACAGGAGGACAACAGTAATCACAGCAGCAACAATGGTTTTGATCCGATTGCGGCGAAAGGCATCCTGTATGTTCTTTCGCGTGCTCGGTTTGACCTTCTCTTCGTGAGTTTCGGTCTTGTTTGTAAGAGTGTGCAGTTCGGTATCATTTGCGAATTGCGACTTGATAGCCTCAGAGGGCTTTTGTTTCACCGGAACCCAATCTACCGGGTTTTCATCAGGCTTGCTTACAGGCGCATCTGTACGATGAGCGCCGCTTGCTTCTATCGCACCAGATCCGGCGCCACTCCCGCTGATACCACTTGAACCGGCACCACCCGAGGTGGCACGGTTCGAACAGGCTTTTCCAATTTCGTGGGCAATCGGTCTATTAAAATCGTCCACGGGCGCGCCAGCAAAGTCTTCGGAACCACCAAGCGAAATAAAGCTCTCATGCTTGTCTCCGGACTCCATCATGTTGCCGCTGCTGAAACTTTTGGGAGCCCGTCGCGAAGTCTTCCAGCCACTACTTGTTACTTTGGTCTGGATTTTACGAGATTCAGGGACGTCGGGACCGTTTGCGGTTTTAGCGCTTGTGACACTGGCCCAGCCGCCTGAATCAACGCCTGACCGCTCGGGCTCGGGGATAGCCTCTCCCTTTACGTCAGGCTGAGATTGCAACTGCACATCTTTCGCGTCATCTACAGGACGCTTTTCTTCTGCATCGACACTGTCCATATCATCTTGAGTGAACGTCATCTGTGCGTCGACACGGGCTTTGTCCTGAGCAAGCGATGCCGGTGCCTCGACATCGGCCTGCTCTCGGGTAAACGTCGTCTGTGCGTCCACACCGGACCGATCCGGAGCAATTGCTACTTGTGCCTCGCCGTTAGCCTGATCTTGCGCAAGCGCCGCTTGTGCCTCCACAGCCATATCTGGATCAAGTTTCGACTCTTCGCCGGAGCCAACCTTATTATCTAGTTTCTCGTGGTTCGTCGAATCTGTCGTCTGCTCGTCGCTAGACAGGCATGAATGCGGTTCGCTCTCCGCCGCCTGCGATTCAGACTTTATGTGACTAGCTTGCAGTTCAATCGCTTGCGGGTCACTCGCTTGCAGTTCGCTCTTGTCGCTTGCTTGCGGTTCGCTTTTCTCAGTCGCCTGCGGTTCGCCCTTCTCATCAGCTTTTTCAGCTTTGTTGGCAGAACTGCCTACCGAGCACCGACACTTCGGTCTAAAACTCCAGGTCTCACCAGATCCGGAGACGGTTGCACCAACAGCCTTGCCGCACGTCTTACAAACGGCACCGCCCTTAGTTGCTTTATGAGTTTCGCCTGACTCAACCATCTTGCACCATTAGTATCCCAATACTTAATACCCGTGGCTCATTTAAGACAAAACCTTCAAAAGGACTTCTGAAAATGTTCCCGGTTGAACTGTCAAGATTTAATAACTAGAGATCCAATTTTTTTTCAACAACTTACAAAACTATTTTCTCGACTCAATTATCTCAAAACCACAGTTTTGAATACAGCCGTCTACACAAAATTCTTGCATGTAGGATTTAATATTCACTTGCGAAACCTTTCAGCAAGACGCCCGAAAGTCCGCAGTACTGGAGGGTTTTTGGCTTTTTTTTTGCCCGCCATTTCGATCATACCTATGTTACAACAATCATCAAGGCACGTCGCTCTGGCGGGCAGCGCAAACTGCGCGTCATAAATACCAAGTTCAAAAACAGAGTTCGCACTCAATCTAGTTATTAAAGGACCCGCATGGCGGCGGGTTCTCTGTTTGATGTCAAAAATTTTTCGAGGTTATCGCAGATGGCAAAACGTTGGCAATTGATTTTCTCACTCATGCTTGTCCTGAGTTTTGTCTTCCCCTCAACTGCTTACTCTAGAGTAAGCAAGAGCCATTCAGCGATCAAGCGAACAACCACCAAAATGGTTACGCGCACCACTACGCGCACTAGAAAAGTTGCCACGACGAAATCCACTCGTGCTAAAACCAAAAAAATCGCCACCCGCAAACGTACCGCGAAGAAGCGTCCAGTGCGGGTGGCCAGCCGATTCATGTGGTACGCCCCGATCAACACAAGCCCACTCAATCCAGCCGTAAGCGCTAGACTCGGTGCTAACTTCCGCCGCGGACTTGCAAGTCGTTATTCTCCTCAAGACTTGGTCAGAGCCGGTGTTTTCACACACAGTCCATTGCGCGGAGGCATCCGTCCTCGCAGTCAACAAATCTCACATTTGATCATTCACTCGACAGAAACCGCCAGTCCGGCTGATGCCAGAACAGTGGTAAAGAGCTGGAATCACGGCTTGAGCCATCCTGGAACCCAATACATTGTCGATCGCGACGGCAGAATCCACCAAACAGTTGACCCTAAATACGCCACCATTCACGTCAACGAAAGACGCACTCTCGGCGGTGTCACTAACGACAACAGCATTGGAATCGAAATCGTCAGAGCTGGTTCGCAGAAATACACGCAAGTTCAGTTAGCGTCCCTGGTTCAACTCGTAGACTACGTGCAAGAACGCTACGGCATCCGCAACATCTACGGACACGGACAGATTCAACCGAGCACCAGAACCGACCCAGTCGCCTTCAACTGGAATCTATTCTCTCGCAACCTTGCAACCATCAGATCTGCAACAACACAAACAGCCTACAAGGAATCACTCGACGAACAAGGTTAAGCGATCGCATGCAACCACACAAACAACTCACGAAAATTCTGCTAACGATGAGCAGAGCGAAAGCCGACCGACACGACCACCAAACAGCTGACAAAGTTTCCGCTCACGACAGGCAGTGTTAAGCCGACCTCCATCCGCCGTGGTATAAGGTAACTGACTGAATTAACAGTGAATTACCTCAGGTGACGACGGAGACGGATGACCGACGAGTCTTCCAAACTGGATGAGCAGCAGCGCACACGAGTCAAGCTCACCGAGGTGAGCGAAAGCACTGGCGAAGATTTCAACAATGAAAAACGCGATTCTTTTGAAACCTCAAAAGGATCGCGCGCTCCGTTGGATGATTCCAAGCCTGTTGCTCATGGTTCCATTTTTGGTGGAGATAGTCCCGTTATTAGCGGCGGACTAAACGCCGGAGCCGGCGTTGACTTAAGCGATGACTACGAGGTTCTAGAACTGATCGGTCAGGGTGGCACAGGGCAGTTCTACAAAGTTCGAGACAAAAACTCAAATCGCATTCTTGCCATCAAAGTGCTTCGAAAAGAACTGGTCGTCGATAATCAAACAGTTAAACGCTTCAATCACGAAGCAACCGCTGCCGCCGGTTTGACGCATGCAAACGTAGTCAGCGTGTACGGTCACGGAGAAGCCAAAGACGGCTCGCCGTACATCACAATGAATTTTATCGACGGCGAAAGTCTCGCTTCAATTTTGAAAAGAGAATCAAAACTGGAGTGGCAACGCGCGCTGAATTTGTTTGTGCAAATCTGCGAAGGATTGGACCACGCTCATGCCATTGGTCTGGTCCACCGCGATCTGAAGCCCAGCAACATAATTGTAAGCAAGACGCAGAGCGGTGATGAGGTTGCTCACATTGTCGACTTCGGAATCGCGAAAGTGATTGCAACGCGTGGCGACACCCTCAATACAGTCACCGCCAGCGGTGAGTTTCTTGGCACGCCGGTCTACATGAGCCCCGAACAGTGCCTCGGTCAAAACGTCGATCAACGCACGGATTTCTACGCACTCGGTTGCATGCTGTTTGAGGCCGTGAGCGGTAAATCACCGTTTGCCGGTGCGAGCACCGTGGAAGTAATCGCAAAAAAAATGTCAGAGCAATCGCCTACATTGAAAACCGAGGACATGCCGCCGGCGCTGAGTATGATCGTCTCCTGCTGCATGGCGCGCCATCCTCAAGACAGATACGAATCAGCCCGCGCAGTACAGAACGATCTGGAAGCCTTGACCGGAAATCAATCACCAAAGCACGCGCGTTTGAAAATCGGCATGGATAAGTCATTGGCAGGCAAAAGGCTGTTGGCGTTCTGTATCGACAACGTGATCGTTTCCTCAGTCAGCGGAGTCTTCAATTGGTTTATCGCCGTGCCAATTCTTGTGGTGTTTTCGTATTTCGCCGCGACCAACGAGGCGCTGAGAGATCGCTCGGAGCTGTCCAGCCAACTGATGATGGTCCTGATTTATGCGATCCTTCCAACAATTTCGTACATTCTCTACACCACATATTTTGAAGGCAGTAAACGTGGAACCACACCGGGTAAGCAACTATGCGGCTTGGACGTGTGCGACCTCTACGGAAATAAACTTTCCAGATCGCAGGCACTGATAAGAAATCTGGCGAAGATGGCACTGCTGGTAGTACTGCCTATAACCGGACTACTCGGCTTTTTTCTGCCGGTGCATCAGTGGGGAATCGCCACCACACTACTTACAGTGAGTTGCACGATCTTGATTTGCGCAAGAGCCTGGAAGCTTCATCACCAGACACCATGGGATATTTGGATGGGCACACAGATTCGCCGGCGGTAGTTGTTCTGAATAAGCGTGCTGTATAGTCGTGCTGAATGTTCGTGCTGAATGTTCGTGCTGAATAGCCGTGCTGAAACCGTTGTGCTGAAACGGTCAGGGCTTCACACTGCTTTTGAAATCGTCGTGGCTCCGCGTGTTTAGAACGTCCTTCCGTTTAATGCCGGCTCGGCGTGCCATGTGAATACCGTATTTCAGATTTCGATAATCGCCGGTCGAGTGGGCATCGGTCGAGATCACAAACTTGATACCACGTTCGCGCGCGGCTCGTGCCCAGCGAGGCTCAAGGTCCAGGCGATGAGGATCTCCATTGATTTCGATTGCCGCTTTCGATTCGGCGACAGCGTCTAAAACTTTCTCGACGTCGCAGGCAATTGGATCCCTGCGTAACACTAGCCGACCCAAAGGATGTCCCCAAATCTTGAAGTGACTGTTCTTCATGCAATTCAGAAGTCGAGTGGTCATCTGCTTTTCGTCTAATTTAAAACGCGAGTGAACGCTCGCGATAATCAGATCGAAACGTTCCAATATCGCGTCTGGATAATCGAGTTTGCCATCAGCTAAGATATCGCATTCGGTGCCTTTTAAAAGCTTGATGTCGACAATTTCCTGCACCCGATCGATTTCATCCCACTGCTGTTTGAGATCGTCAATGGTCAGTCCACCAGCATAATGAGCCAATGGCGAATGATCCGTAATCGTCAGATACTGCATCCCCATTTTCTCTGCTGCTCGTGCCATCTCTTCGACGGTATGGCGACCGTCGGAAAAGGTAGTATGGCAATGCGTCATCCCACGGATGTCTTCAATTTGAATTAGATCAGAAAAATCGCTGGCTGAGGCGTCCTCGACTTCGCCGAGATCTTCGCGCATCTCCGGCGGAATCAGGTTTAAGCCGATCGTTTTATAAACAGATTTCTCCGTGCGCACATCAATTTCATTTGCGTCTTTACTCAGCCCTTGACCGGTCAATTCAAAACCTTGATCAGCAGCGTGTCTTTGCAGGCGTTGAAAGTGCGCATCGCTTCCAGTCACTTCGATCAGTTTCGTCGCAAAGCAATCCGCCAGAAACAGCTCGGCGCGCATGCCATCGGCAAGTCGAACGCGAACATAGTCAGTACGCTCTTCTTCGACTTCAGTGACCATCGGCAATTTCTTGAATGACTTGATTGCCTTGTTGCGATTCTCTGCTTCGGCAACGATCTGCACACAATTCACCGACTCATACCAGCGTCTAATCTCACCGGCGATCTCGACGTGGTTCCCTTCCAGAGAGGGTTTCAGGTACGCGACAATCTCATTGCCGAGCCTGCGTGCTTCGTGCAAAAGAACTTGATGCTGTTTCGTTCTATACGAATTAATTCCTTCGAGAATTGTTTTCTCGAGCTTCTCGCCAAAGCCTTTTACGCTACGCAAAGTGCCTGCCAGACACGCCGCTTCCAGTTCGTCTATAGACTTGACTCCAAGTGCATCATGAATTGCTTGAATTCGTTTAGTCGTCAAACCAGGAACATTTGACAGCTCAATAATACCTGGCGGCATTTCTTCCTTGAGTCTCGTCAACACTCGGGAAGTACCTGTGATGTAGAGTTCCTCGATGGCCGCCGCGAGCGACGCGCCAATTCCAGGGACTTCGACTAAACGTTTTTCTGCGACCAGAGTTCCGATATCTCGCTGCAAACTCTCGACCGATTTTGCACCGGTGATATAAGCGCGCGCTTTATACGGGTTGCCACCAGCGGCACTGATCAGTGCGCCTGTTTCTCTTAATGCGTTGGCTATTTCGAATTTGTCCATGCAAGGAATCAACTTAGTTATGATCTAACGAAATTTCCTTGCGAAGATTCGGACTGAACGGGTGCTTATTGCATTCCGAGCGCGCGTGTCGCCTTCACATGGAAAGTTTTAGAACAGGTAGCGATGAAATCACCACTTGATACATTTAGCGCAGTCAGAGCCTTGCGGTGGTCCATCACGAAAGCAAAACATGCGGTGTAGAACAGCATGCACCACACATAGTGCACAATGTGTTTCATTACCCACGGATATGGTCGGAGTTGTTCAGACAAAAACTCAGTATGGAATTTGAGATGCATGATTTCGTCAAGCACCATTAGAGAGAAAATCTCCTCCAGGGGCTTGTTGTCGACCTTATCAACCACGTACTTGTAGAAGCACTTGCCGATCACTTCAGCGATCAATAAAACCAAAAGTTCAGTTTTCAAATGAAGCACTCTGCGAAAAACGGTGAAAACCACATCCGTCCAGTGCCAGCTCAGGAGGTTTCCGTTCATCGTCAAAATTACTTGCGACAAAATTTGCGCGTGCGACTGCTCTTCTTTGATGAACATATCGACGCATTTGGTGTAGTCGGCGTCACCGTAATGTTTGGCGTATTTGCGCAGGTGGTGCCCTTCTCCGGTCTCGCCCAGTTGAAACTTTTGCAACGAACGAATAAGTGGTTCTTGCACTGACTCATTCAGGACGATTTCATTAGGCAGCTTCACTGCCGGTCGCATCTTTCTGTTTTCTTCGAAATACAGGCGCCACTGAGATGCATCAAAGGTCGTCGTCGGTCCCACTTGCTGCAACGGCAAGCCGATTGCGGGGTCGTGAACGAGTGGCTGTGTGGTCATGAATTCACCTGTTATCCGATGCGAACGCGCATTTATGCTTTGAACATAGCACGGGTTTCAAGACAAAAGATGGGACATAAATCACTTAAAACATAGCTCTTACGCGCTGCTTACACGATCGATATCGACTTGTAACAACATGATTATCTGCTAGGTGGACCAACAACACCGCCCTGCCCATCCAGCCGCCAAGACCGACAAAAATCTAATAATTGATTTGTGCTAGTCTGAGCACCTCCATAACGCCGAGCGGAGCCTGTTTTAACCGTGAATTTTGTCCAAATTGTAGCCACGCTCAGAAAGTTTGGTAACTATCTGGCAGGCTTGTTTCCAGTTCTGGCAGTCATTCTAAATTTCCTCTCCAAACAACTCAGCAAATTTGTGAATAGCCCTGCCTTGGCGCCGCTGTGGCAACGCCTGAGCACGAATCCGCAAGCCCGTTCGATCTGGAAATTTTTCGAACGATTCTTTTGGAGAACGTACGCGAAAGACAGACTCGATTTAAGTCAGGCGCCACCTGAGACGGTGGCATTGCTGCGACCGATATTTCAGCTATGCGCAGCGCTATGTGTCCTGATACCGCTCACCCAGTACAGCTTTGCTTCGGTCGATATCGAAGCATTTTCCGGTTTCAAAAGCAACGCACCCGTCTGGTCAGTGACACTGTGGCTGGTGAGTCTACCTTGCGCCTGGGCGGCAATTCTTGTCGGAACAGCGATATCAAATCGCGTTGCCTTTGCCCTGACCGCCTGTGCCGCTGCGACGTCGTTGATCACATGCGTCGTGCTTCTGCCCAGGGATTTTTCCAATGCGCTGGCGCCACTCAGTATCTTGATCGCTCTGGGATATTGCGAGCGTACATTGAAAACAGAATCGACAAGCAAATTTCTAAGCGTACTAAACGCTGTGATCGTCGGCATTGCCGCCGGTATACCGCTAGTAATACTGACTCCGATTCGACCATATCTCGGAACGCTCACTACCCTGCCCGGACCGGTGGTCAGTATCGGCAGTGGTGCCATCATCGGCACCATACTGGGGTTGTCGGTCCTGGCATGGGCGCGTATGCCGCATGTCGCGGAGCGTCCGCCCATGTTCAGAGGCGCGCCGATGAACATGGGCGCCGTCGTCTGGACGATTGCGATTTTGCTTGCAGGATACTTGGTGGCAGGTGTCGCAAGAGGAAGCCTCGGTCAATCCGGCAGTATGCTGATCTCGTCTCTATATTTGACAAACAGCTACCTGTGGCCGATGTGGTACTTCATCGGCGTCGGTATTTTGCACAAGCTGCTCGGCAGCAGCAAAGTGGTGGCCTCCTCGGTGGAAGGATTTCTGCCACCAAAATTACTGTCACCGCTCCTGGTGCTTATTCTTCTGGCATCGACTTTGATCGCTTACGTTGACAGGCTGGCGTTCAGCCTGTCTTTTATGCGCAACCCTGTCGCCGATACACTGCTTCCATACGCTTTTCAAATTTTCCTATTTACCAAACCGGCGATCTGGAGCAATCCGTACAACGCAATGACGGTGCATTGGTTCAGCTGGGTTTTACTGTTTGACTGCCTCGTGGTGGGCTTGCTTGCTATCCAGAAGCGCCTCACCAGCGCCGCTCTGCTGAGGTTATTCTTTCTCTCCAGTTTTGCCCTGCTGCTAATCTGGGAGTATGTGTTGCAGATGTCGTCGTTTACTCGAGCGCCATCACATTCGGTGCTCGCGCTGTTCTTGTTTGCAATCTGGCTGCTCTGGTTGATGCACACGGTCGGTTGGAGCTTGAGTTCAAAATCATCACCTTGCTGGCCTGCTTCAGGACGACTGGCCGTCTACAGCGGAATCGCTCTGATCGCCATCCTGGACATACATGCCAGGTCCGCGTCTAGAGATTTCAGGGTCATGAACGAGTTATTCATGGAGATGTTTCGTGGCGTAATCGATGTCGGATTACCGTACTACTTCCTAGTTTGGACCTCGAAAAAAGTCGAAGATCTGCCAGTCAAAATTTCTACACTACTCGGAATCTTTTCGCTTGGCGCTGTTACTTCGTTCGTCTTCAACATATTCGAAAAGTTGGCAGGTGCCCGCTGGAACGTTTCTCAGATGCTGCAGCTGATTGAGTCTCATCGCGTGTTGCTGGAAAGTACCGGTTCGCCAAACATCGAACTTGATCTGCCAACATCGTTTTTCATCATCAGATCAATCAACTATGTTGCGCTCCTCGTTCTCGTCTATGCAGTCGCTCGCAAACGCACAGCTGCCACCGCAGGCGGTTCCCGAACCAGTCTGTTCGTTCTAGTCGCATACGCAAGTGGAATCGCCGCATTCTCTAACACGCTAGTGATGCTGCCGGTCCCCCCGGAATTGAGAGCAGCAATCGCACCTTGCACTCAGGAACTTCTGTTTAGCTGCAATCTATTACAATCGTATCTTTCATATTGGATTCCTGCACTCATGCTTGGAATTTCCCAATTGAATTCGAAGTTGCGAAACGTTCTTCTGGTTATCCCGTTTGCGATGGCCGCACACGGTTTGATTTCCTGGGGCTATGCCGATTTCGGGGTGTACCTGCGCTCCAGCGGTTGCCTGTATACCGTTATTACTGCGCTCGCTGGTGTTTTCGTTTTACTCGTCACCGTCGCGCTTCAAAAGATTTCTCCCGCGCATTCTGAAGCTGATGAGTCCAACAAAGAGCCCAACAATACCAAGTCTCGTGCCACGTTGCTGACACCACGTGCGGTGATTATTCTGGTAGTGATCCTCGAACTAATCTTAGCGCCAATAATCATTGTGAAATGTCAGAATAAGCGATTTGAATCCAGACAATTTCCGGTTTTCGATCATCCCGTTTCACTCGCCTCAACCTGGAAAGAAATTCCATTCAAAGGCACTAACGCATCGGCAGTCACTCTGACAAGAACCGCTCCGTCAGGCGGCCCTTCAATCTTGCAAGTCGGCACCGTTCCATCAAATCCGAAAGGAACGAATGAACTTCTCCAGACACTCTTAACCGCCGCCGCTCAATCAGGTAATTTTCCAAACCTGAACGTTTTAACCGTGAGCCCGTGGACACAGTATCACGCACACGCATTGTCATGCCAATTCTCCTACGATCGAAAAGGCACACAGGGAGTGGTTTCCGGACTATCGGTCTTGATACCTGGGCGCGATGGCAAAACGGAATTTTATACCTTGCATACTAATCCTGGTGATATTGAAAATGAGCAGTTCGAACTCGCATTCACGGTGAAACAGTTACGTGACAGTCATCGCTAAGAATCATTTACAACCGACCGATCACGAGACAACCCGTTGAGAGCGCGCTACCAACCTGCGTACGGCGGTCATCGCAAATCGATATTAGCAAGCACGCCTCTAATCCGAAGGCTTGCAAGCTTTGAAAAAATTGAAACACAGGGTATATAATCGGGACGTGATCTGACATGTTTATTGCATCGCCAATTCTGGGTTGATGCCAAACCGATCACTGAATGGAAAGCTAAGTCTGGCGCAGGAAACTTGCTGGTGCTCGACCAGGTAGCCCGGAAGCTCGGTAACACGTTCCTATCGAAGAGTAAACCTTGAAATCTCAACGTTTGAGTGCAGGGCTTGGCTTCGCATTCGGTATCACGCGAAATTTGCCATTGAAAGGTGGGTTTGGATATGTCTCATGAAGAGACGGAGACAAACGAATTAATACTTGTTGTCGAAGATAACTCAATCAATCAGCGTGTCACGCTGCTGCAATTGGATGAACTCGGCATAGAAGCGCATGCTGTGTCCAACGGTTTGGAAGCACTAGATGCGGTATCAGCCACCAGATACGCGCTTATCTTAATGGACTGCCAAATGCCGGAGATGGACGGGCTTCAAGCCACCAGAGAAATTCGCAAGCGCGAAGAGATTTCTGGCGAGCACGTCACTATCGTCGCACTGACCGCACACGCCATGACCAGCGATCGTGTCAAATGCCTTGCCGTCGGAATGGATGACTATTGCAGCAAGCCAGTCAGTCTGAAAAAATTAGCGGAAGTATTGCGGCGTTGGCTCAAACGCCCTCTCAATTTTGACTTCACCGAGTCGCAATCGGATGCAAAAAATTCGGAAGCAGAAGCGAAACCAGTTGAGCTTGATATATTATTTTCGGTGTTCGGCAAAGAATTGATAGCCGACCTGTTGGTTGATTTTGTTTCCGAAGCGGACGAACAAATGGAGGCTCTGCGAGAAGCCATCCAATCAAAAGATCTTGATACAGTCAAATATCTGATCCACGATCTGAAAGGCACGAGCGCCACCATATACGCTACCGAGCTCAGTGAACTAAGTTTTGTTCTGGAGCAATATGCCCACGGTGAAACATTTGACTGGGATGTAATAAATTCCTTTTTCGAATCGATAGAAATCGCCTGGCACAAGGTTCGAAACTATCTCGCGACCAACGGCTACAGTGATCCAGTCGTCAGTTCTTAATCCACGCAGATTTCTTTGCATCCTCGGTACTTGCCGCTGTGCTTACTGCGTTGCTGGCTGCGGTACTCGCTGCGGTGTTCGATTTGATGCCCACATTTTTCGCTTCACTAATTTGAGCTGCCGAAACGAGCTTGTTATCAGTGGCTTCCGAAACCTTTTCACCAGCGTTTTCAAGTTTCGTTGCCACGTTGCGCTCTATAGTTACCGCGGTACCGTAGCAGACAACTTCAGTTTGCATACTGCCTGACGCGTCGAAACCACAGCTGTCATAAGCCATTCCGACAAGCGCATCAGCCTTCAAGGCACGAGCATTCTCTAAACAAATGTCGTAAGCCTGCTGTCTCGCCGTATTGCACATCGCCACGTAAGCACTGATGTGTCCGCCTTTAAGCCGTTCCAGACTGGCACTTAGACCTTGACCAATAGTCGGCTGCCTTACAGTGACACCACGGACGACACCAAGATATTCTTTGATTCTGTAGCCTTCCAAACTCGGTGTAGTCGAAATCAGAAGGTCTACCGGGCGTGCTTGCGATTCTGTACCCGAATTCGCGGCCAGCGCGGGGGTCGAATATGCAATGAGACAAACCAAAATCATAGCTAATTTGTGCATCGAACACTCCTTATTAACCTGAGCAGAAAATGCCGACCAATAGTATAAACACATCGTTAGGACCAAATATTGCCGGGCGACGAATAAATCTTGGGTTTGCCGGTCATGTATCATTACGGAAATACCTGCTGATACTCACGAGGTTTGTCGCCTTGAACGGCACAAGAGTTCACCCAGATTTACAGCAATACCATCAGCGATACAAGCTGCTCGGTGTCGGCTTGGTCATATCTTCGATACTCCCGGCAGTGACCTTTTTCATTTTCTATAGTGACCACTCGGGCATAGCCTACCTGACCAAACATCTGCTCACCGTAATGGTTGCCTTCATTCTGCAGATCCCACTCGTGTTATGCCTTGCCTACTTCCTCGCCGTAAAACGTATGCGCTTTTTAGAACGTTCCACTTCGCTGGTTAGCGGCGGAGCAAAACAAGAAATCAACATGACCGGCGCCTACAAAGTTATTAATCGCGACGGAAGCAAAGGTTGTGTGCTGGACCTCGCCACATCGGAAGGCGTCGAGACATTCCCGGTCATACCAAGTCCATCGATTGAGACATATATCAACGCGTTGCCGGCACTACCAGATGCTACAGCGGAGGAGCCTCAAGCGAGATCGACTACAACTGAAACTATCAACGCGTTCATAGATCCAGAAACCAAGCGACCAGTTGCCGTGGAACTAGGTGGCAACGTTTTGTGGATATCTCCACCGGCGAGTATGTTTTAACGCGGCATCTAACCAGCACGGCGAGCTGCCTGACACAGCTTATTGCGCGGCAGCGAAACCAGCATGGTGAGCCGTCGGACAAAGTTTATTGCGCTGACAAATTCAAAATGTCACTGAGATTTTTGGCATGAACAATCATTTGCCCTCGAGAATTTGCATCCCTCTCAAAACCCATTTGCTCAAGCGATATCAGTGCATCAATGCACTGGACCATTGACTCGATACCATTCTGCTCCAACTCGGCGGCATGTTTTAAAACGAGCGCCGGCAGCCTTTCTTCACTATCTAGATTTCGATCAACTCGAAAGAAGCTTTTTACATTCAACTCCTCGGAACCAATCAAGGTGTCCGACAAAATCAAAGCTAAATCTTGATGATCTAGACCATAAAGATATGCCACCAAAACGTCTATATAGGATCTCAAAATTCGGAATTGAGCGCTATCGACCGTGGTAGATGGATGGCTGGTATAGCCCAGCTGATTGAGCTCTCGGGAGAAACGAAGATGCCGAAAATTTAGCTGGACCACGATCTTTGCGAGTTGTCGAAACAGTGGCAGATTAGTTCCAGTGAGCTTGGGAAGTGGACACTCTTCGATTACGAAGTAGTTCAAATTATTGCCGGCCATTTTTCGCCGTATAACGAAATCGAAAACGAAACTATTCAGGCAAGCTGTCAGAGCCAGCTGTAACTCATTCATGGTCAGCTCTGGACGGGGAGATCCGTGTGCAGTTTCATCTCCTAGTAATAAAGGAGGGTCAATTGAAACGTGAGATGCAGAGCCGTGATCAGCGTCGTCATCAGAGTTGCTGTCAGAGCGGTTGTCAGTGTTTTTGACAGATTCATATACAGTGAAACCTGCGCCGTTACTTACTGTTCTAAATCGAAGAATCGGAACAGAATTACCGCAGGCAACCGCGGAAAGGCATGAAGCGATCATCGTGCGAGCGTTTGTGGCACAGCCCACAGCAAGAAATCCAACCTTGAGTTCAAACTGAGGATCGCGATGCGCATATGCATTTTTATTTATAAGATATTGGGGACCAAAGAAATCTGACGAACATGGTTGCCACACAGCGCGGCGTCCTTTGCCGCTGACCCAGTGCTTCTCGTTGGCATTGAACTGACCAACCATTCGCCCCTCATAAAGCGGAACGTAAACGTCGGAGATATCCTCAATCGCAATTTGCAAATTGTCGCAAGCAGATGTTGAGACACCGTCTGTGACACCATGCGCTTTGCGGCGAGAGTGCCACTTCCCCGACAGCCAGTTTCCATAAGCATCTTGTACGTAAGAGTCCGTTTGTAATCGATCGCGAAGTTGAAACTGATGCGAATCCATTGTCATGTCGAATTCGCGGGCGTACTCTAGTCGGTAGCCACTATATTCGGTGTCGCCCAGCAAATTTGAATTTTGATAGATCCGCTCTAAGAGCGATAGAGTTTCTTTGTTTTCGACCTCCGACAGTACCGACCATTTTGGGCTGAGAGTCTTGATCATGCCGCTTCCATACTCAAACGACCGTCCCCTGGAAGACATCTCAATTCGTTCAGTCCGCCCTCCCTTGTTGGCAAAGAAAATGCAAAATTTGAATGAACGATGTATGTCAAAAATGCTGTTGGCATTGTCGAACACTGTAAGGTGAGTCCACACAGTTTTTTCGAGCAGTAAACGTCTCAGCTCCCGAGCACCACTGTCAGAATAGAGTCCGGAGGGGACGATTAACGCGATGGTGCCACCTTTTTTGGCCAAGTAGAACGACTGCTCGCAAAACAACTTGTACAAATTCAAATCGCCGGAACCCTGATATGCAAAGGCATGCGGTGAATCATTTAATTGAACGGGAGCCGTTCTCACCCAACTAGCAAACTGTTTGTGCTGATGTTGGAGAGTGTTCCATGATTTCAATAATTGAGGATCGCTTGCAAGCAGACGTTTCTGCGCAGCAATCGCATCCTGTTTTCCGAGCGACCAATAGTTCGGATCAACCATTCCGAAAAACTCGCGTGAATTCGGCTTCGCAATTTCCCAGGGCGGATTGCCGATTACTGCGTCGAAGCCCGGAGTTTCATTGATACTTGCATCGAATACCTGCGGGAATTCAAACTCCCAATGAAAAAATTTCGAGCCACTGGCAAGTGCAAATAAATGTTCATTCTTTAAATTTTCATCGGATTCATTAGCATCTGCAACTGTTGAATCTGCTGATCCCCGGTCGACGAATTTTTCGGCGCACCATACATCGAGTGCATTCTTCAAATCTACGCAGGACGAGCCGCCGGAGCTGAGAGATTGAGGGCGGTTTGGCTGAGGGCTGGGATTTTGGAGGCTGAGACGTCGAGGGCTGAGAGGTGGAGAATTGCATCGATCAATTCTTGCACCGATCAAACTATTGCCGACGCGCAGGTTTGGAAAATCTTGAACAAAACTGCCATGCGATAAATATTCTTTTACTGCCAACCACAACGACAATCGCGCTACTTCAACAGCAAGTGGATCTAAATCCACACCAAAAATACAATCACGTGCGATTTGGATTTTCTCTGCATCAGTAGTCCCTTTCGGCACCGCAGCCACCAAATACCTGAAAGCTTGAACAAGAAAAACGCCTCCGCCCATAGAAGGATCGACGATTTTTAAGTTCAGTATTTGGGACAACAGAGATCTATCATCGGATGCCGAATAAGAATTCTCGTTCGATCGCAGCGCTGAGATGATCGGACCGAGCGCTTTTTCCACGGTGTACTCGACGAGATCCTTCGGCGAGTAGAAACTGCCGGAGCGCTTCTTCACCTTATCCAGTCGTTTCACACTGAATCTTTTGACGTCTATCTCCTCAACGCTTATCTTCTCGACGCCAGTTTCCTGGATGCTAGTTTCCTGAACGTCAATTTCCTGATCGATTTCCGGATCGCCAAATTTCTTTTCGGTGAATTTCAAAGCGCTAAGTTTCTGATCCGAAAAATTTTTATCCCCAATCTCCTGCACTCCAATCTCTGTATGTTTCAGCACCGGCACCATATTCAATACCATCTCGTAAACTAATGAAATGGTTTCTTCTGCTCGGTCTCGATTTAAACTCTCGAGGACTTCATCCAGCGCTGACAATGCCACCACATGACTCTCATTTAAGTCTCCGCCGCCCCACTCTAAACTCTCGAGGTCAGCAGCGTGCTTCTCGAGTAGTTCATTCCAAGTTTCAGTTCTGAAAGCCAGACGAAGCGCGCAGAGCCGCAATACTCGTGTCACTGCGGCAAACCAAACATCATTAACTTCGACATTGCCCGACGTTCTATTTAAATGAATTAGAGCAAAAGTTTCGAGCACTGAGCACAGTCGGTCGGCCACCTTCACCGTGCTGCGGCTTTTAGCTGTTTTGGCTCGAACTTTCACGAATTCACCGTTTGGTTTCGAACGATTGTAGCCAGGTTTCGGAAAGTGCACCACAACAAACATTCATTTCCCCAGCCAGTATTTGCATGAGCCCCCTTGTTAGACATGCGGCTAGCTGCTAAATTGGCCTTAGGCGTCGAAAACGCCGGCAAACGCTGTGAGATTTAGACGGATTATTGAATGACCATCAAGAAAGTACTAATAGTTGACGACGATCCGGACATCAGAAAAATTGGGCGCTTGAGCCTTACAGGGCTGGGCAGATGGGACGTTTGCCTGGCCTCTTCGGGCAAGGAAGCGTTGCAGGTTGCCACGACAGAACGCCCTGACGTGATTTTATTAGACATCACCATGGCAGATATGGACGGCATGTCGACGTTGCAAAAGCTCCGCGAGCACCCGGTCACGCAGGCGACTGCGATTATTATGACGGCAGCAAGGTTTGAGCAACGCGAAGTGGACATGGTGGTTGAGGCGGGAGCCGTCGGAATGCTCGGCAAACCTTTCAATCCGATGACACTTCCAGGCGAAATAAAGTATTTAATCGACGCTCTCGAAACGGCGGAATAGTACGTCGAGCCACAGTTCGGGCATCTCGTAAGCACTACGCCAACCTCTTGACTAGCACCACCGCTGGCATTACCTCTGATCGTCTGCGCTACATCAGGAGGGACAAGCCGGAAAGAAGAAGGGATTGTTTCCCTTCTCGTGGATTGGCGTGGAATCATGACGACAGCACAAAGACACATAAGATATAACGCACCGAATTTGAATTTGCCGGACATCGGTAAGTTTCTAAACTCGATTCTGGACGCGCTCCGAGATCATGGTGGCAAGGCATCTCGCGACCAGGTTACAACTGAAGCGGAGAACATTCTTCGCAGAAGATACAACCTGTTCACCTCATCGCCCACTTTGGATTTGGAGATTCGCAACCGTCTAGAACGGGCGCTGGAACTGCTTTCCAGAACAGGCTTGGTGTGCCGAAAGGGACTGCATTCGCTCAGTCTGACTTCGCGAGCATTGATAATTTCAACTGAAGAACTCGAATCGATTGCCGCCGAAACATTGGTGAAACCTAAGATTGAACGACAGCTCGTGGTGCCGTTGCCTGATGAGATCGCAATGCGCGTTATAAGTGATTTGCGAACGTCGCAATTAACATCTATTGAGATCGAAGAGCAACTTCTCAGGCACTATGCGCACACCACCGCACTCCTCACGGTTGATGCCGGCGCTCTCGATGAGCTGCGCAGACGAACTGTCACCGCAAGACGAGTTCTCGAAGCAAAAAACTTGATCATGCACGATCGGCATGGGCGCTACACTTTGACCGATCGCGGTCGAGCTGTTTCACCAAAACAAATTGAAAGAATTACTTGTATGTCTGCCGGTCCTTTTGCAAGGCACCAGTTGCTCAAACTTCGCCTCAATATGGAAACCCGCGCGCAAACTGAAGTGCGGAACTCGATTATCAAATCAGTTCTGCAATTCGTAGCCGGATTGGTCCATCGCGTTCAGACAAAACCCCCTGACACGTACGTCGCCAAAACGTACGCCCCGATAAATGAAACTTCTGTAGTGGATACAACCATCGCCGCGTCTGAAGCGGCCCGCTATACGACCAATGAGGAACCACGCCATGAATAGAAATCTAACTTTTGATACCTGCGAACCTGATTTCGCCGACGTTGCAGCCGCCACGATGTACAGCATTCTGCTGATCTCCCTTGTGATGATAGCCATTTAGTCGGCACCAGATACGGTATCGTTTAAACCAATGCTGGCAGTGACACTAAGCAGTAAGTAGAAACCTACATGTTGATTGTCACCCGCTCACAGACAAACTACTAAAAATGAAGGCCGCTGATGTGCGGCGAAAGGAGAAGATATGCGTCCCGAAATGGAAGAAAAACTACACAAGGTTTCTGATGCCGCTAAGGCAGCTGGCGAAGCAGTTTCCTCCGCAGGAGATGCGTGCATCGCCATCGCAGTAGGACAGATCGCCGGTGTTGGGGTTGCTTGTCTCGACAAGCTGTTCCCACATGGTGAAGGTCAGGCCGAAGGCGAAGAAGGCTCGGATGACAAAAAGTCAGGCGAGCAAAAAGCTAAGTCCGATAAGAAAGGCGAATCGAAGAACAACGGCCATTCAAAAGCCGAGCAGAAGAACAAAGAGCCAAAGGCTGAGAAGACTAACGACGCAAAAGCTGAGCAGAAATCTCAAGAGCCTAAAGCAGAAAAAAAATCTGACGAGCCCAAAGCTGAAAAGAAAATTGAAGAACCAAAGGCTGAGAAGAAAGCTGACGCTCCGAAGGCAGACGCCGACACAGCCGAGAAGACCGTAGAATCAGCTAAAGAAGATAAAGAAGAAGGCGATAGCGAAGTCGATCACGCTGCCCTCAGCATGAAGAAGGCAGAGAAGTTGGCAGAAGTCCTTTCGAAGGGCGTCTCAACTCCGCCAGATCCGACACATCCTGTCGAAGAATAAGTTGCGACCCATACTCCTCGCGCAAGCGAATCGAGTAGGTTCGGAAACATGGGAAGCGGCGTGAAAGCGCCGCTTTCCTCTTTGTACGGGTACGTTCTTCGATGCGTCGCTTGGCGCGAGGTCGGTTCCCGTGCGACATGTCGCGACGCTCGTTTACCGGCGCACGATTACAAAGCATGTTCACGAAGCTCGTTCACTACGCTTGTTCCGCAACGCTCGTTCCGCAACGCTTGTTCAGCAACACTCGTTCAGCAACGCTCGTTCCGTAACCCGCTTAAGCAACGTTCTTTCCACAACGTGCGCTACGCGATGCTGGATCTGTTTTGAAGTTTCGCTAAAGCCGAAACGCGATCAGTTAGGCTTGCCCCAATACCAGCCCTGCCCGTAGGTTACGCCCATGTCGATGAGCAGCTCAAGCTCTTCTCGACACTCGATACCTTCTGCGACAAGATCGGAACCCAACGCGTTCACTACTTTAACGAGCCTGCGGAGAAGCCGTTCTTTAGTAGGTTCTTGTGCGATTCCAGAAACGTATTTGCGGTCGATTTTCACGATGTCCGGCTCAAGAATGATCAAGCTCTCGAGTGAGCTACGTCCAAATCCGACGTCATCAATGGCAACGTGAACACCGCGTCGTTTTAGTTCTTGGACATGATCCCGTAGATAGGTTGGATCACCTATAAACTGTTGTTCGCTAATTTCGATGCAGAACTTCCCGTCGGAAGTATCCGCGGGGAAGAGCGTCATCAGCCGATCTATAGGCGTATCGATAATCGTGGACGGAAACAAATTCACATGCACGCGGTTGTCGCCGTTGAATTTAGGATCCGTACTTGCTGCTGTCAAGCACGTTTTGAGACAACGCAAATCGACAATAGTAAGTAAGTTGTATTCGACGCTGACCCTAAATAAATCGATCGGCATCTCGAAAGCGCCTTCTGGTCCGCGACTGAGAATCTCATAGCCAACCAGTTTTTCATCAGCGAGATGCAGAATCGGCATCGAAACCGCTCTGAAACAGTCGCCTTTTCTCAGCTTCTCGGTCAACTCTTCAAGAGCATCGCGATCGGGCTGCCCTTGAAGTTTATGTTTTTCACCGGATGACACGCGGTTTTTGCCGAGCAATTTGCTCTCGCGAACTGCCAGCCGAACAAGTGACAGCACTTCTTCAATCGAACAAAATTCGTAAGGCAAAGCTAACACGCCAAGACTGGCGGTTACTCTAATCGTTTCAGAAGCTAGTCTCAATGGGCTTTCAGCAACAGACAATCTGATCTTTTCAGCGACCAACATGCCCTCTGCAAAACGTGTGTCTGGTAACAGAAGCAGAAACTCATCGCTGCCGATGCGGGCGATGTGGTCCGTTGGGCGGACAGTTTCCTTCATTCGTTTTGAAATTTCTTTGAGCACCACATCGCCCACGCCGTGGCCGAGTTGCGCGTTAATTCTGTCGAAATCATCGCAGTCCAACAGCACTGCAACTAAATTCCATCCGCCTCGCCGAGCTCTTTCGAACTCATGCTCCAGGGCGCGCTCTAGACCGGCGATGTTGAGACATTCGGTGAGCGGGTCGTGATTGGCTAAAGCTTCGAGGCGCGTGGTTGCTGCCTCCAGGCGATCCGAAGCTTCTTTCAAAGCGGCTTCGGCACGTTTTAAATCGATTGCATATCTCATTGACTGCACAAGCCTCTTGGCGTCGATAGACTCTTTTACGAGAAAATCCTGTGCTCCTTGTTGCACGGCGTCAGCGACGTCCTGGTCGAGTTTGGTGTCACTAAGGACTACCACTGGAGTCGCCGTATCCTGCTCTCTAAGCTCGTTGAGCACTTCCAAACCTGTTTTGTTCGGCATCGAAAGGCTCAATAGAACTACGTCGAACCCCTCCTTGCCGAGTCTTTCCAGACCATTTGCGAGCCCATCGGTCCACTCCATCAGGTAATCAGAGCCGGACGCCGCATCATCTAATACTTCGCGGAGGGCCTTTGCCTGACCCGCATTGTGTTCTATCAAAAGAACCCGCGTCTTTTTGTCATCGACCATCAAATGTCACCAAAAATTCCATTGCGTAGAAAGATCTTCGTCGCTCGAACTGTTATCAGTCGTTCGTGCCCCCCTTTCCCTTTCGTTGTGCCCAATTGCGCCAAATACTATGTAGTTCGTTCCGTTTGCTCGGTCCCTTGCTCAGAGCACTTGCAGTGCAATCAGCCCGGATTCCTCGCTCATGGTCACTATGCCGCAATCCGCGCCGCAAATGGGCCGGGTCATGTACTATGGTGCCGAGAGCAGCTCCACGGGTCATTAATTCCCAATTCCCCTTCGTATGAAACTACTCTATCTTATTAAGCACTTTAGATAATCTTTCTATGACCAACGAAAAACTGAACCTCGACCAGGCTAAACCAATTCAAGATTCCCAGGAGCAACCGCAAGCGCGACAGCCGATCTGGAAACTGATAGCCGCTGTGGTACTCGGTCTCGGCATGTTGTACCTGGCGTTTCGCGGATGCGATTTCCAAAAAATCGGACACTACATGCAGCAAGTGGACCCGCTTTTTGTAGCCGCCGTGTTCGTGATCGGGGTTTTCAGCCACGTTTTGCGCTCCATAAGATGGACAATATTTTTGGAACCTGTCGCCGGCAGAAAAGTTAGCCTCTGGCATTCCTTCTATGCGGTCATGATCGGATACGCCGTCAATGTAGTAATTCCGCGGGGCGGTGAAGTTGCCCGGCTGGTTGAAATGAGCCGCCTGGAAAAACTGCCATGGGCAGGCGTGATGCCGACGATGTTCATAGACCGGCTCATAGACATGGTTATGCTTGCAATTCTTTTGGGACTGACCTTGACCGTTTTGCCTGAGTCCATCTTAAAAATGCTGCCATGGCTGGTTCCCGTCGGCATAGCAACCGCTGTTGGCGCGACTTTGGGTCTGGTCGCTTTACCTTTTACTTCAAAAATTCTGCGTTTCTTCACCGCGATGCCGTTTGTCAAAAACAACATCCCCGCGCGGATAGTGACGATTCTGGAAGAAAAAACACTGGAGTTCGATAAAGGCGCGCGCTGCTTAACCAATCCCGTCACTTATCCAATGATCGCCGGATTAAGCGTGCTGATGTGGTTCTGCTACTGGTTGAATTTCTACGTGATGATCTTCGCGTTCCATTTGCAAGACAAAGTGAGCGCCAAAGACAGTTTGATTGCCAACACGATTGGAACGCTCGGAGTCCTGATTCCGACGCCAGGGAGTGCAGGAAGCTTCCACGTTTTCATTCAACAAGGACTGGAACTGACATCGCATCTGGAAAAAGAACAAGCCCTCGCCTTTGCCACCATCCTTCACATCATCGCGTTTGTCACAGTGCCAGTGCTGCCCGCCGCGATTTGCATGATGATCGAAAGTTTTAAAAAGAAAAAGAACTGATTGATTGCACCACATGTGGTGCCTCCGGTTAGCGAGCAACTTGGAACACTTGAGCAATCAGGGCCACTCCATGAGAGGCTTCTCTACGTGAACCCGCGCCAAGAAACGCTCCATATCCCACGCCGGTAGCATTGAATGGCGATTTTCGATCGAGCAAAATCGAAGAAACACAGCAATTGTTCAACGAAGGTTTATGCCATCATCCATGATGCGGGATATTTCATAATATCTGGATCACGTGTAACAATCGTCAATCCTTCACAGATTGATTGAGCGACGAGAACTCGATCAAATGGATCTCTGTGGAAATCTGGCAATGTTTCTATAGCAAGCGCATGTGCAAAAGAGATTGGCAAAGGCAAGAAATTATTGTCAGCTATCACTTGCTCAAGATTATCCGGGATCACTAATTTGCCAAGCGATTTCTTGATGATGATTTCCCAGATGGTTGCAGCGCTGACAAAGATAACAGTGTCTGAATTAGCAATCGCTTTTCGCGCTTGGCTTGAGAGAAGAGCAGGCTTATCAAGCCACCATAGCAGCACATGCGTATCCAATAGAAAATTCATTGAGCCGGTGCAACCATACCAAAGGCTTTGCCTATGTCTTCTGGCAATTGATCAAAATCTTCGGCGACCTTAATCTTGCCGGACCATTGTCCGCCACGGCGACGTGATGCCTTCTTTTTGTAGGGGATCAACTTTGCTACTGGCTTGCCAGCCCTGGCAATGATCACTTCTTCGCCCCTCTCCGCCTGCTCAATAAGCTGGGAGAGTTGAGACTTTGCATCATGTATGTTGGTTATGCTCATGCGTGGTCACCCGATCGTTAACCATACTCCTAGCTAACTTAGCTAACCGTAGCATAAAGAGTCGTGATGGCGCAACTTTGGGCTTGCGTTGCAAAAAATTTTTGATGAGAGAATTAATGAAGCGGCTATTTTTTACTACTGCCGGCGGCGGCTCAATCGCATTGAGCTTGTTCTCCGGGCAGAGTCGATAGCCGAAGAAATGCTTCTCCCTTCGATTTTGGTCGCAGGCCCGCCACGATATCGCGAAAGTGGTCAACACCTCCGGAATAGCCGCGATCTTTGACCATGTGGAAAAGGTCGTGTCGCATTTAGTTTTGGATATTTCTCAAGAGTTTTTATGATGAAAGGCAGGTATTCATCGACCTTGATCCTTCTAATTCCGAGTAGGCTTGAGTGGAACTCCATGACGAATTAGAACTCGGTCAACCGTGGAGTGATGTATGCTGAATTGCTTGGCGATTGTGTTTCGACGCTAACCTTCTGCGTTGAACAGCCGGAGGATCTCGGCTTCCGTTACTTTGTTTATGCTCATTGGTTCTCCTTGAGAGGTGCTTGAAACGGCGACCACCTTGCCGGAAATGCCGACGCGAAAGCGGACCGCACCAGGCACTGCATATGGTGCAGCGCACTTGGTGTTGAGATCATTCTTTCTGTCCGGATGAGGACGGCTTGATGATCACGTCAAGCAAAACACTTGAGTGTTCAGTTTGAGAACCTTGATCAGTCACGCTTGGAAACTGAGGCTCAGAACGATAAGTTTCTATCGAAGACGATGATTTTCGCGACCGGCGCTGGAATGCTACTGGCTTCTCTTTGCGAGCGCCTTCTAGCGGCGCTACGACATTGACTAGAACAGCGACGACCGACTTCACGGCGTTGAGCTGAAATTCTTGTGAGTATTCCGATTTTCTTCCCAAGATTTTCTCAAGTAGTGTTTTTTAACTTAGTGCAATTGAATGTCACAATTCACTATCTAAGGGGTTCTCCATTGACCAGCTTACTAACGCATTCGCAACACTGCCTAAAAAAGCTGTCTTTTAGGCTAAGTATGCTAAAAATGTAATTGTCCAAGTTACTCGGAGTCCCGGTTTTTCAATGAAAAAGAAAACGTCTCGCGCCACCTTTTCGGCAAAGTTGAAGAAAAAAAAGCAAAATCTGCCGCCGACAAAGCCCAAAAATCTCGACGTCCGCAAACGCGAATACTTATCCGCGAAGGAAATTGAAAAAGTTAAAAATGCCGCGAAATCGCTTGGACGACATGGCTTTCGTGACTGGCTGCTCATTACTCTTATGTATCGGCACGCACTAAGAGTCTCAGAAGTAGCCGATCTAAAATGGGAGCAAATCGACCTGGTTCGCGGCCGGCTGCATGTTAATCGCCTGAAAAACGGCGACCCCTCGGTGCATTACCTGGAAGGCGACGAGATCCGCTCTCTGCGAAAGCTCGCGCGCGACTATCCGGACTCGGAGTTTGTCTTTATCACTGAGCGCCAGGGGCCGCTCGCAAGCCGCACAATCCACACGATCATCGCCCGGGCTGGCGTCGAAGCTAGACTGCCATTCTCAATTCACCCGCACATGCTGCGCCACTCAAAGGGCTACCAGCTTGCCGGCCGCGGCGTGGATACGCGCGCCATTCAGGCGTACTTGGGGCACAAGAATATTCAGCACACGGTCATTTACACCAAACTCGATCCGAGCCGGTTTAAAGGTTTTGGGAAGGATTAAAGAAATTCCTCGCCGCTCATCTGCCAATTTGTTCGACGACAAGCAGCCAGCAGCTCCTACACGGCGGCTAACGACTCAGAACAATAGTCAACTCTCCAAAATCATTTCAAAAGCCTCTGAGGGGAAATTTGAGGCTGAAAAACTTCCTCCCACTTGACGAGATTGCCGAAAATCATCTTTGGCGCACGGTGAAAAACTTACTGAATCCCAATTGGGTTCGACTGGTCAAGGTAAAACAGAGCCTAAAACAATCATTTTCGGCTATCTTGGTCTCTCAAAAAAAAACATGCGGCTTTAGGAAATCATGGGGGAAAATCGGAATACTCACAAGAATTTCAGGACAACGCCGTGAAGCTGGTCGTCGCAGACGAACTGGGATATGCAGTTTGCGGCGAGACAGCGATCCTTGAATAGTTGCAAACTCAAACCGTGAGTCATAACATGACTACTCACAGTAGCCGGTCATACCCTTTCCGAAGTTAGCTTACGGCAAATTTCTACAATTAGCTCACGGTCCTCTCGATTGAGTAAGTCTTTGGAGGGGCGACGCTCCGGATCGTCATAAGGGTTTTCATAATTGCCAACGGGACCGACGGACACGAGGTCTAGAATTTTTGTCTTCAGCGTAACGAGATCTATCTCGAGTGAGTCTAGTACTGCTACCGCACCACTCAACGCAGCTCCGGAGTGAATTTGCTCCAAACCTTCATCAACTATCCCTAATAAAAGATGTTCAGCCATCACGTAGTCTTTTCCAAAGTAGAGCGATTGCTTTTGAGCATTTTTGATAACTTTTTTCGCCGTATCAGTGTAAGGAATGATTGGAACGGCAAACTCTGACACTTTGTCTCCAATGCCCTTGATGTTCCGTACTTCGACTCGAAGGATTTCGCGATCTAAACCGAAGGTCTTAAGGACTTGAGCGGCAGTGTTTTTGTTTTCGGTAATTAACCCAAGCAAAATCATTTCAGTTCCAATTATGTTGTGTCGAGACTGTATGGCTTCTAAGCGAGCCATAATAATGACAGATAGTGCTGTTTTTGAAAAGTTTTCTAGCATAGTGCGCGCCTCAGTGTACTGCTCTTAATTATACCAATTTCTAGACGCGTAAAGCCGCGATAGAACACTAAGATGCGCGACATGCATAAAACCAGCAAGCGTTCAATATTCGGATTCTTGTGAACGTAGCAGAGATATCAAATTTTCAGTGAATGGTGGAACGATCTGCATCCGAGAAATGCTGCAGCCTGAGGATCCTCAGGCTGCAGCACGATTTTATGTTTGGATAGACCTCAGAAGTTACGGTCCGAAGCCCGTCGCGATATCCTCTAGAATCTGATCGACTAGCATGAGTGTCTTTGGGTCAATTCCAGGACACGTTTGGAGGTTGTTAACGGCGCACTAAAAGCGCGGAAATACGGCGAGGTCTGCTGGCTTGAAGCATGTGCATTTGCAGAAAGAAAGGAAGGTGCAGCGTTAGCAGCAGCATCTTCCTCTCTTTTTGTTTCCGCTGTTCAGCCGGTCAAGTCTTGAAGCCGCTGCACTTCGAGTATCTCATCGTCGCACGTCGGGCAGAAGTGTGACGAGTTACAGGGCGTGGTGGACCATCCGTCCAACTCAGCGCTTCTTCGAAGATTCTCACTGTGTAGTTCCACGGCCGTTGTATCAGAACTCGCCATCCACGTTTGCTCAAACTGTCGGCGGCAGCAATCACAGTCGATGATAATCATCAGCTTTAGCATAACATCCATCTCCTTTAGCGTTTAACCGCAACCTTGGGCCTTTTTGCTGCACGAGCCAGTTCTTTAGCTTTGGCTTTCTCTTTGGCCTCATTTTGGCGATATGATTCACCTTCGATGCGAATGAGCTCAGCGTTGTGTGTGAGCCGGTCTACCATTGTCACCACGCATCCGGCGCTAGGAAATATTTCGCCCCATTCAGTGAACGCTTTGTTCGTAGTGATGATAGTTGACTGCTTCTGATACCTCTCGGAAATTACCTCATACAGCAGATCTGCGTAGCGAGCGTCGTAACTCATGTAGCCGACTTCATCAATTACAAGTAGTTCAACGCGGCACAGCTTCTTCATTCTACGTTTTCGGGCGGCTGTACTCTCGCATTCCAAAAGTTCATCGAGCATCTTGCTGGCTTTAACGCAGCGAGTATTGTGACCAGCCATCAGAGCCGTAAAGGCAAGATTTTGAGCAATCATTGACTTGCCGAGACCATTTGTCGCCAGCAAGATCACGTTTTCTTTCTGCAGCAAAAAGCTCAGCGAAAATAGATCTTCGACCTGCTGCCGATCTATCGTTTCAGGCCAACTCCAATCGAACTCGGCCATGGGTTTAAATTGCCCGATCTGCGCTTCTCTGATTCTGCGCTCCAGGCTGCGTTTCTCACGCTCCTCTTCTTCAGCCTTCAAGAAATCAGCCAGCCAGGGCTCATCGGCATACTGGCTCCAATTTGATTCAATCGCACGCAAGCCCAGCCGACTAGCCAGCTTCCGCAAATCCTTTAGATCTTTCGTCATTACTTTTGCTCCTCATTTGACTGAAACAAACTGTCATAG
>ENA-ORBV01003526-ORBV01003526.1-microbial-mat-metagenome-genome-assembly--contig:-NODE-3526-length-31214-cov-7.281915_pt1 | contig 31214 bp, 25 predicted proteins | sample MGYA00237777_ERZ505514 | MGnify/ENA primary metagenome ERZ505514 (study PRJEB26160, sample SAMN06269048) | microbial mat metagenome | isolation source: Oligotrophic lake microbial mat | place... | reverse complement strand
CTATGATACCGTTCCGGTGAGGGACCGTATCATGCCCAACGTTCTCGTCCGCGATCTCGATGACGACGTGCTGAAGCAACTGAAGGCCGCTGCCAAAGCCAACCGCCGATCGTTGCAGGCGGAGATTCACGACGTGCTGCGCCGCGCGAACACCAGAAATCTGGCGGAGACGCGTCGCCTCTCGTCGAAATGGCTGAAACGGCTGGCGCATTCTGAACACTCCGACAGCGCAGCCTTGATTCGGGAGGACCGGGACTCGCGGTGAGCGTCTTCGTCGTCGATGCCAGTCTGGTCGTGAAGTGGTTCGTTCCCGAGGTGCATTCGGTGGCCGCCCGGAAGTGGCTCGACGCCACGCATGACTACCTCGCGCCAGACCTGATCTTTCCTGAGGTCGGCAACGCCCTCTGGAAAAAGGTTCGCAAAGGCGAATTAAGCCCAGGGGAGGCGCAGAGCCTGGTGAATGACCTGTCAGGGATCGGCGTCGAGGCGGTGGCCATGCGCGCGCTCGTCTCCGATGCTCACGCGCTCGCCGTCAGAACAGGAATCACGGTTTACGACGCCACCTACTTGACCCTCGCCGTTCGCCTCGAGACACAGGTCATTACTGGCGACGACAGATTTGCGCGGAAGCTTGCGGAGCACCCACTGCTCGGGCAGCACGTGCGATTCGTGGCGGAGTTCGTCTCCGAGTAGGTTCGCGGATCACAACCTACAATGCCACCACCCGTGACCCGTTCAAGGAACCGCAATGAACGCTGACCTCAAACGCCTCGTCCACGATCGCCTCGCCACCGAAGACCTCCTCCAGAAGAACTGGGCGAGCCTCGTCCTCGCCGCCTGCGACGGTCGCGACATCGTCGATGCCATCCTGAACAACGCGAAGGCGGACGCGGTCGCGGATGCGAAGACGCCGGTCGTCAAGCACGCGGGCGCGTATCTCACCTCGCTCACCGTCGAAGGCTTCCGCGGCATCGGCGCCAGGCAGACGCTCGCCCTCACTCCCGGTCCCGGCCTGACCATCGTCGTTGGTAGAAACGGGTCGGGGAAGTCGAGCTTCGCCGAAGCGCTTGAAGTGGCGCTGACCGGCGACAGCAAGCGCTGGATGAATCGCTCGAAGATCTGGAAAGACGGCTGGCGCAACCTGCATCAAGAGAAGACTGCGGCGATTGACGCCGAGTTCCTGCTCGAAGGCGGTGGCGTGGCGAAAGTGGGATGCTCCTGGGACGAAGGCGCCGACCTTGATGCGCAGAAGTCGCTCGCGCAGGTGAAGGGCAAGCCCAAGACGACGCTGCAGGCGCTGGGGTGGACGGCGGCGCTCGATTCGTATCGCCCCTTCCTGTCGTACAACGAGCTCGGCACGATTCTGGACGAGGGGCCGACCAAGCTTCACGACGCGCTGTCGCTGGTGCTGGGCCTGGAAGACTTGGTCAACGCGCAGAACGTGCTCGCGGATTGTCGCCTGGCGCGGCAGAAGCCGCTCGATGCAAGGGACGCGGAGCGCGGGCATCTGGTGGAGCAGCTGAAGACGCTGATCGCCGAGGAACCTGACGACCGCGCATCGGCGGCGCTGGATGCGTTGACGACGAAGAATTGGGGATTGGACGCCGCAGAGAAGGTAGTTGGCGCGGGTAAGGTGCCGGAGACGACGCAGGATGTCACCGTCCTGACCCGCGCGCTGGCACTTGATGCCGGCGATCCCGTGCTGGTCGCTGCCGCCGTCACCGCACTCCGGTCAGCCGACGAGAAGCTGAAATCCGTTGCCGGTAGCGATGCCGATGGCGCCCGGCAGACCGCATCCCTCCTCGAGGCCGCCCTCAACTTCCACGCCGGTCACGGCGACACCGACTGCCCGGTGTGTGGCGGCAAGCCAGGTCTGAACGCCAAGTGGGCCAAGCAGAGCCGCGCCCAGATCGATCGCCTCAAGATCGCCGCGTCGGGGAGTGACGATGCGCATAGGGGAGCGGAGGTGGCGCGCCGGAAGGCGCTGGAGTTGGTGGTGGCGCCGCCGAAGGTGCTGGCGCAGCTGTTCGAGGTTGGCGTCGAGGGTCTCGCCGACGCGCGTACGCGGTGGGACACGTGGCACGCGGGTGCGCGCCTCAACGAGACGGCCGGGCTAAAGCCCGGCTCTACAGCCGTCCCCACGAGGTCAGCGCTGGTAGACCTTGCGGACCATCTCGAGAACAATCACGAAGCTCTCGTTGACGCGATCGAGACGCTGAAGACGGCCGCGGCCGCTGAGTTGAAGCGCCGTGAAGATCGCTGGCGTCCCATCGCGACCGCCATCGCGCAATGGATCGAGCCCGCGCGTCAGGCGCGCACGGCCGCCGAAGACGTCCCGCGCATCAAGGAAGCGGAGAAGTGGCTGAAGGACGCCTCGGCCGACATCCGCAACCAGCGCTTCGCGCCGATTGCCGACAAGGCCATGGCGACGTGGGAACACCTGCGCCAGCAAAGCAACGTCACGCTGGGCAAGATTGAACTGACCGGCAGCAAGACGACGAGAAAAGTGTCGCTGGATGTGACGGTGGACGGCGTAGCCGGCGCCGCCCTCGGCGTGATGAGCCAGGGCGAACTGCACTCGCTGGCCCTCAGCCTGTTCCTGCCGCGTGCGACGCTGCCGGAAAGCCCGTTTCGCTTCGTCGTGATAGACGACCCGGTGCAATCCATGGACCCCGCGCGCGTCGATGGCCTGGCCCGCGCGTTCGAAGACACCGCGCGCACGCGACAGGTGATCGTGTTCACCCACGACGAACGACTGCCCGAGGCGGTCCGCCGGCTCGGCATCGAAAGCCGCATGTTCATGGTGACCCGTCGTCCTGGGTCAGTCGTCGAGATCAGGAAGTCGCTCGACCCGGTGCGCGCGCACATCGAGGATGCGCTGGCGCTCGTGCACACCACCGACTTGCCAAGCCCGGTGCTGCGCCGCACGGTTCCAGGGTTCTGCCGCGCTGCTCTCGAATCTGCCTTGATCAGCGTGGTCCGTCGCCGGCAACTGCTCGCCGGCAAGTCGCACGGTGAAGTGGATGAGGCACTCGCCAAAGGCGGCAAGCTGACGCCACTCGCCGCGCTCGCGTTCTTCGACGACCGGGAGCGGGGCAGTGAAGTGATGGCCCGCCTGAACAAGTTCGGCGGCTGGGCCGGCGATGCGTTCAAGCAGTGCAACGAAGGGGCGCACAAGGAGTACGAGGGCGACCTGAAGATACTGATCGACGATACCCAGAAGCTGGCCGAGAGGATTCAGGCGCTCTGATGCTGGGACATGCTGAAGTGGTGACCGCCGCGCGCAACCTGATGGAGCGCACCGACCCGGCGACCGCCGGCTTGTGGCCTCGCGCCACGGCGCTGCTCGCTCGCCAGGCGCTCGAAGCCGCGCTCGATGATTTCTGGAGAGTCCGCGCTCCAGGGATGGAGCTCTGCTCGATGAAAGCACAGCTTCTGTGTCTGCCCCATTATCTGGGTGACGAGGAGCTCGCCGAACGCGTGTCCTACGCCTGGGCCGGGCTCAGCCGCGCCTGCCATCAGCATCCATATGAGCTGCCGCCGACGTCGGCGGAGTTGCTGGGGTGGCTCGGGACGGTGGAACAACTGGTCGACCGTGTCTCAACCGCCTGAAAGAGATTTCTCGATGGCGCCGATGCGGCCGCCGTGGTTGGCGAGAATCTTTCTGGTGTCCGCGGTCTCGTTACGCCACTCGTTGCGAAATGCGGCCAGATCGCCTTTGATGCTGTCCAGCACACCGCCGTAGTTGTCGGCCGCGGTCTGCACGATCTCTCGAAGTTGCTCGGCCTGCACGTTAAGGCGGTTGCCCAGGCGCTCGTCGAGGCGGTGCTCGAGACGCTCTTCCAGTTCCGCGCCCATCGCCTTGATCTGAACACCCAGGTCTGTCGACAGGTTGTCGCGAAGGCGCGGCTCCAGGCGCTCCTCCAGTTCCGCGCCCATCGTCTTGATCTGAACGCCCAGATCTTTCGCCAGGTTGTCGCGAAGGCGCGGCTCCAGGCGCTCCTCCAGTTCCGCGCCCATCGCCTTGATCTGAACGCCCAGATCTTTCGCCAGGTTGTCGCGAAGGCGCGGCTCCAGGCGCTCTTCCAGTTGCGCGCCCATTACCTTGATCTGAACGCCCAGATCTTTCGACAGGTTGTCGCGAAGGCGCGGCTCCAGGCGCTCTTCCAGTTCCCCGCCCATCGCCTTGATCTGAACACCCAGATCTTTCGACAGGTTGCCGCGAAGGCGCGGCTCCAGACGCTCTTCCAGTTCCCCGCCCATCGCCTTGATCTGAACACCCAGGTCTTTCGACAGGTTGTCGCGAAGGCGCGGCTCCAGACGCTCTTCGAGTCCTGTGCTCATCGCCTTGAGCTGAGTTCTGAACTCGTCGGTCAGTGCCGCCTGCAATTTATCGAAGTTGTCTTGCATCTCGATATCCCAGTTGGTCGCCATCGTAGCATCGTCCTCCGCAGCGGAATCCTGCTAACGACGGGCCAACAAGAAATAGGCGGAATCCCCAACGATCTTGCGTTTCGCTCGTTCGCATGCCGCAGATGTTGCGTACGGGTGAGTCGATTCACATCGCAAGAATTGCGCGTGACCTGGAGCGCAGATTCCAGTGCTGATGGAGGCCGCTCGAGATCAAGGCGCGAACCCGCGCGCCTGCATGAACGCCTCGTACTTCGCCCGCTGCTGCTCGGCGGCGGTCTTCAGCTCGGGCAGTCTCTCGTAGAACTCCTTCTGCTGGATGCGATGGTACTCGTCGATCGCGGTCTTCCGGGCCTCTCGCTGCGTCGCTTCGGCAGCAAACGCGTCGAGCAAGACCTCAGCGGGATCGCCGCGCACCTCGATCTCAAGCGCCGTCAGTCGTTCGTCCAACTGTTTGATCAACGCCTGAGTGTGCGCGCACGCCGTGCAAGTCCGCGGGCCCCCTGGATCACTCATCGTTCACCCGTCCGCAGACGACGGTAGCATCGTCGGTGGCGACGGCGTTCGCCCGAAGATCAAGAGCGCGCGAGATAGGGCCACCGACCGATGGCAAATGTTGCGTACCCGACGCGCGAATCAGGTTGCTCAACCGTGTTCGGGTTTGCCGACGGCATGGCCGCCGATCGCGCAGTGAGGTCTACAGCTCCGCTTTACGGGAGTACGTTGCGCGGCATGCGCCCGAAGAGGTCACCGAGACCATGAATCGTGTCTGCGCGGAGGTCGGGAACGGTGCGGACCCGTTCGTTGCGGTGGCGGGCCGCCACGTTCTAGAGGGTTCAGAGTGGTGATCTTCCAAGGGTGAAGTCGGGCGGCTGCGGTGGTGTGACCCGTGCTGTCACACCACCCTTGATACACTCCCTCATCCATGCGCCCGGCCAGCTCTCAAGACCCCTTCATTTCCCAGCTCGCGGACCTGTGCCAGGCCGCGCCGACGCGCGCCAAGTGGGTGTTTGTGCCCACGCACGCGGTCGGACGCATGATCGGCGACCGGCTGGTCTTGGAGGGCCTCGACTGGGCCAACCTTCGCTTCGTCACGCCCCTCGACATCGCCACGCGCATGGGCGCGCCGTTTCTTGTGGAGCGTGGCATCGACCCATCTGAAGACGGCCTCGGACCGGCGCTGATCATGCGGTTGCTGCTCGGCCTGCCGGAGCAGTCGTCGTACTTCCGTCCGCTGGCCAATCATCCCGCGATGGCGCAGGCGCTGTGGGCCACCATCCGCGAGTTGCGGATGGCCGGCGTGAAGCCCGCCGACCTGGTGGCCGAGGCGTTTGGCTCTGCGGCAAAGCACGTCGAAATCCAGGCGCTGTATGGCGCCTACGAAGCGTTCCTCGCCACGAGCGCGCGTGGCGACATGGCGACCGTCTACGAAGAGGCGCTGCAGCACCCCGGCTGGTGCCCCATCCAGCCGCAGGATTGCTGGACCGAAATGCCTGGTGCAGCCTGGACTCCACTGCAGCGGCGGTTGCTTGATGCCTTGCCCGGCGAGCGAATTGCGCCACGCTCGTTCGATCTCCCTGGCGCCGCGACTCCAAGACGACTGGCGAGTGCCGTGGTTGAACGCGTGGCGCCTGATGGCGCGTCGCTGCTGGCGTTTCTGCAGTCGCCTGGCACGGCCGCGGGCAAGCAGGAAGGTTTGCCTCCACACCAGAGGGTCCACCTGTTCCACGCCGGTGGCCGCGAGGCGGAGGTGGAGGAAGTGTTCCGCCGCATCCTTGACGTGGGTTGCTCCCTCGATCAGGTGGAGGTCGCCTGCGCCTCAGATGACTACTCCGTGCTGCTGTGGGAGAAGGCGTGCCGGCATGAATGGCCCGTCACGCTCTCCGCAGGACTGCCCGCCTCGCTGACCCGTCCAGGCCGCGCGTTGGTTGGCCTTGGCGCATGGATCGAAAGCGACTTCTCCGCCGGCGACCTGCGCCGGCTCCTGCAATCCGGCGATGTCACGCTTGGCGCTGACGACCTGTCGTCGGGACAAGCCGCTCGCGTGCTCGTAAAAGCCGAGGCCGCCTGGGGCAGGAAGACCTACGAGCTGTCCCTCGGCAAGCTGTCGTCCCGCTATCGCCTGCGCGCCGCCGACACCGAACTGCCCGACGACCAGCGCGACGCAGCCACGCGGAAAGCCGAGCAGTCGGACCACCTGCTGGCGTGGATCACGTCGTTGCTGGTCAGTATTCCGGCAGGGGATGCGCGTGGGGAAATCGATCTGCAGGATCTTGTGGATGGCGTGAGCGAGTTCATCGACTCGTCTGCGGCGAAGAGCAGCGCGCTCGATGGTGCCGCCGCCATCGCTTTGGCGAGTGCCATCGCAGAGTTGAAGGCTCTCGGTTCCTTCAGATGCACCTTGGTGGCGGGCCTGCGCTTCATCAACGAACGTGTTGATGGACTCCGCGTTGGTGCACACCGTGCGCAGCCCGGTCACCTCCACGTCTCTGCGCTCGCACAGGCCGGCTACCCCGGCCGCCCTCACGTGTTCATCGTCGGGCTCGAAGAAGGCCGTGTGTTTCCGTCGACTACTGAAGATCCCGTCCTGTTGGATGTTGAACGCCACCGGATCAGCCCGGTGCTCCGACTGTCGAGCGATCGCAGCGAAGAGGCCGTGTCTGCCGTGCTGAATCGCCTGGCGGCGACCAGCGGCTCGGCATCGATGACGCTCAGCTACTCCTGTCGCGACCTGCGCGAGTTCCGCCAGACCTATCCGTCGTGGCTGATGCTGCAGGCGCATCGCCTTGTCAGCGGCCGGCCCGAAAGCTCGTTCCCTGATCTGCTGGCGGCATTGGGCGCACCTGCGTCGTGCGTGCCCGCCAACGACGCTTCGGCACTGAGCGCAGCCGGCTGGTGGCTCCACGGCCTGAAGCGCGCCGGCGTCGCAGGATGTGCCCCGGTGCTGCAACAGTACGCCGCGCTGCAGCAAGGCGTCCACGCCGAGGAACAGCGCGACTCACCAGCGTTTACGGAGTTCGACGGTTTCGTTCCAGACGCCGGTGTGTATCTCGACCCATGCACGCGCGAAGCTCCCGTGTCGGCTACGCAACTCGAGAAGGCCGCCGAGTGTCCCTTCCGCCACTTCCTGGAGCGCGGTCTGGGGCTTGTGGCGGTGGACGATGGGGGACGCGATAGTGATGTGTGGCTGGACCCGCTGACGCGCGGTTCGCTGCTGCACGCGCTCTATGCCCGCTTGATGCGACGAAGTCGGGACGAGCAGCGCCGCCTGTCGGTGAAGGCTGACCTCGAGTTCAGCGAGACCATCGCCCGCGAGGCGTTGGACGCGTTGCGCGCCGAGATGCCGCCGCCGTCGCAAGAAGTGTTCGACCGCGAGTACCAAGGCTTCATGGGGGATGTCGTGCTGTTTGTCACGGCCGAAGACGCGGCCGACCCATTGCGCACGGCCATTGGATTCGAAGTGTCCTTCGGCCGGCCCGGCAGCGAAGAGGGCGAGCCGCTAGCGCGCAAGGAGCCGATCGTGATTGACCTCGGAGGGGGCCTGAAGTTCCGCCTCGCCGGACAGATCGACCGCATCGACCAGATCGGCGATGCCTCGTTCGAAGTGATCGACTACAAGACCGGCGGCTACTTCGAGAAGGACTGGGCCGGCATCACCTCGGGCGGACGCAAGCTGCAGCACGCACTCTACGGGCTGGCCGCCGCCGAGCTTCTCAAGCAACGCGTGAAGAGTCCCAAGGTCACGCAGGGCACCTACTACTTCACCAGCGCCAAGGGCGGGCAAGAGCGGCGCAGCATCGACGCCATGTCGACGGCGAACCTGACGTCGGTGTTGTCGGACCTTCGTCAGGTGATTGCTTCCGGCCTGTTCGTGCATGCGCCAGACGATTCGGCATGCAAGTGGTGTGACTTCGGCAACGCCTGCGGCGCGAGCGTCCAGGCGAGGGCTGAAGCCAAGACGAGCGCCGATGCCGGACTCGATTCCTATCGAAAGTTGGCCGCCCATGAGTAGTCCACTGGTCGATAAGCAATCGCGCGACACCATCAAGACCGAGCTGGCGTGCAACCAGCTGGTGGAGGCCGGCGCGGGATCTGGCAAGACGCAGATGATGGCCGAGCGCATGGCGGCCGGCGTGGCGAATGGCACCTACGACGTCCAGCACATGGCCGCCGTCACGTTCACGCGCAAGGCCGCGGCCGAACTGCGCGGCCGATTTCAGCTCGCGCTCGAACAGGAACTGAAGGACGCGGCTGGCGATGCCGAGCGCGCGGCGCGGGTCCGAGCGGCGCTTTCGCACATCGAGCGGTTCTTCGCCGGCACCATCCACTCATTCTGTGCGCACTTGCTGCGCGAGCGTCCCGTCGAGGCCGGCGTCTCGCCGGGATTCACGGAGTTGGACGAGGTCGAAGACACGCGGCTCCGGCGCCAGAGCTGGCGCGACTATCGCAGCCAGTTGAAATCGGCCGGCGATCCGCTGATCCTGGAGATGCTCGCCATTGGCGCCCGTCCAGCCGATCTGGACTCTGCTTTCGACACCGTGTGCCTCTACGAAGAGGTGGAGTTCCCGGGCGGGACGGCAACTGTGCCAGATGCGCAGGCGGCATGGGCGGAGCTGGACACGTTCTGGAAAGCCCTTGAGAAAAAGCTCCCACCGAAGATCAACGCAGCTACGACGTGCATAACACAGCAGCGCGCCAAGACGTTTCGACGGCAGTGGGGCGTGGCGGAGAGGGACCGCAGCAAGGCGCAAACGCTGGTCCCGCTGCTCGAGACATGGGACTGCGAGCCCAGGATTGTCCAGAAATGGTGGGCCGAGGGCACCGCGGAGAAGAAGAAGATCGCGGCGGAGATCAACGCTCTTCACGAACCGTTCAGGACCACGGTCATCGAGCCGTTCATCCAGGCGTGGCGGCAATACGTCTATCGCCTGAGCGTCGAGCTGCTGTCACGAGCCCGCCACAACGCGGCCGCGGAACGTCGTCGGCTCAACACCCTGAACTACGGTGACCTGTTGCAGTTGGCGGCCCGCGTATTGCGCGACAACGCCGACGTTCGCCGCGCCTTGGCGCAGAAGTATCGCTGGCTGTTCGTGGACGAGTTCCAGGATACGGATCCGGTCCAGGCGGAAATCATGTTCCTGCTGGCGTCTGACGGGCGCCCCAGTGGGAGCGCGGACTGGAGAACCGTTGAACTTCGCCCAGGCGCATTGTTCGTCGTCGGCGATCCCAAGCAGTCGATCTATCGCTTTCGGCGCGCCGACATCGACATTTACAACGAGGTGCGCGCACGGCTGGATGGCATGGCCAACGGCAAGGTGGTGCCGCTGACCTCGAACTTCCGCTCGGCCGCAGCGCTGTGCGAGCTGGCGAATGACGTGTTCTCCACGCAGTTCCCGGCGGCGCCGTCCACGCACTCGCCGATGTTCGCGCGACTGGATTCGGCGCGGACGAAGGTGGCGGGACAGCATGGTCTGTTCACGTTGACGACCCCGGACACGGTGGAGAAGACCGACATTGCCGCTCACGAAGCCGCGGCGATGGCGCGCTTTGTTCGGGCGGAGGTGACGGCCGGCCGGCGCAGGTTCGGCGACTTCCTGATCCTGCTGCGCAAGAAGAAGGACATGAAGGTCTACGCCCGCGCCTTCGAGGATCAGCAGATCCCCGTCGAGGTGAGCGGGGCCGGCGCGTTTGGCGATTCACAGGAGGTGTTGCAGCTGGCGTTGCTCCTTCGCGCCATTGCCGATCCGCAGGACGGCGTGTCGCTTGTCGGTGTGTTGCGCGGGCCGCTGTTCGGCCTGAGCGACCGCGACCTGTTTGCTTATCGGCAGGCAGATGGCTGGTTCAGCATCTTCGCTGACGCACCGAAGTCGGAGCTGGACGCCGTCAGCCGCGTCGCGACGGCGTTGTCGTCATTGCGGCAGATGCATCGGTGGACGCAGGTCATGCCGATTGCCGCCGCCGTTGAGCGCATTCTCGAGCGGACCGGGTACCTGGCCCTTGCCGCCACCACCCCCGGCGGCGTCGAAGCCGGCGATCTCATCCACGCCGTCGATCGCATCCGCGCCGTGGTTGAAGACGGCTTCACGCTGGCCGACGCTGCGGACGCGCTGCAGCCCGACGCAAAAGAGCCGAGCGACGTCGAGTCCCTCCCCCTGGAGCCGGGCCAAGACGATGTGGTGCGGTTGATGAACCTCCATAAGGCGAAGGGGCTCGAGGCGCCGGTGGTGTTCCTGGCCAATCCTCTCAGCGGCGTGTCGCCGCGGGTGGACGTGCGCGTGGTGCGAGAGGCCGACCAGGCTCGCGGCTATTTCCAGATCAAGCGCGAGTTTGGTAAGGGAGAGAAAGTGGTGGCCGAACCAGCGGGGTGGAATCGGCATCACGACGACGAACTGCTGTACATCCAGGCCGAGGCGCAGCGGTTGCTCTACGTTGCCGCCACTCGCGCAAAGGACATGCTGGTGATCAGCCGCTGGGGTAAGTCCGGCGGCGGCCGGCGTCCCTGGGAAGTGTTCGACAATTTCCTTGGCCAAGCGAAAGAGCTGACCGTGCCGGCCAGCATCCAGCCGACGATGCCAGAGGTCGTCGACTTATCGGCATCTGCGGCGGCGACCGCGGTGGCGCGCGCTGAAGCGCGCCATCTGCACGCGGTTCGCGCGTCGTGGGCGGCGGCCACAGTCAGCACGGAAACCAAACACCTGCCCAAGCCGTCGCCAGTTGCCGAGCCTGACGACCCGACCGGCGTGGTCACGGCTGATACGCCGAGTCGCCGCGTGGATGCCGGCACCGCGTGGGGCAGCTTGATCCACGGGCTGCTGGAACACGCCCTGCGGCACCAGGACGTGACGGCCGCCGACCTCAGGCGGCTCGCGATGTGGATGACCATGGAGATGCCGGACCTGCGGCTGGTGATCGACGATGCGGTGGCCACGGTGCAGGCGATGTCGGCCAGGGAGTTCTGGGCGGAAGCGAAGGCGTCGGCAGAGTGTCACGAAGAAGTACCGTTTGCCCTCAAGGTGGCCGGCGACGGTGCCGGCTTACCCAGGGTGATCAACGGGACGATCGATTCGGTGTATCGAACGACCGATGGTTGGAAGATTGTCGACTACAAGACCGACATCGACGTGAGTCCGGCCATGCTCCAGGCGCGGTATTCGGATCAGCTGAAGGCCTATGCCGACGCCTGGCGCCGGTTCACAGAGGGAGCGGTGACGACGGCGTTGGTGCAAACGCGCGTCAGTTAGGTTGCCAACTGCGATGCGAGCTGTTCGTGACCGGCGATCGGCGGGACTTCGGCAGCTTGCTGGAGAAATCCGTCGAAGGCGTTCGCGTCGTGTCTCCGCTCAAGCTCGCCAAACTGCTGGCGGCGCGTTAGCGGCCGCCCGCGCCGGCCGTGGCCTTGCTGCCCGGTAGCGTCGCCTGGCCTCGGCGCGTCTCATCGAGCGACAGTGCCAGCACCCGCACCGCTTCCTGATCGGCGTGGAAGCCCATGGAGTTCTCGGCTTCGATGAAGTCGAGCAGGAACTGGCCGCGACGCTGGTGCCGTCGTGATGCCTCGAGCGCGGCATCGGTGGCGCCCGCCGCTTTGGCCGCCTTGATGTCGGCGATCAACGCCATCAGTGCGTCCATCGCCACGTTGCGCACGCTGAACGTGCGGTCCTGGATGGTCTCCACGCGCGCGCGCAGGTCTTCTTCGGACCAGCGGTGGCACGTCTGGCAGGCGCGGTTGATGTTCAACAGCGGGCTCTGGATGTGATGATCGCTGATCTTCATGGCGCCAACGCGCTGGTACGGCATGTGGCAATCGGCGCAGGTCACGCCCGACTTGGCATGGATGCCCTGGTTCCACATCTCGAACTCGGGATGCTGCGCCTTCAGCACCGGCGCGCCCGATTCCGCGTGCGTCCAGTCCTTGAAGCCGGTCTCCTCGTAATACGCCAGAATCTCGTCAGCCTTGAGCCCCTTGTCCCAGGGATAGGTCAGGCGCTTCTCGGGACCCTTGAAGTAGTACTCAACGTGGCACTGCCCGCACACGAAGGCGCGCATCTCCTGTTGCGTCGCGTCGCGGTTGACGTCGTAATTCTTGATGCCCTGCGCCGCCTTCACCTTGACGATGCCCTCCAGGAAACCGGGGCGGGTGACCCGTAACTGCATGGTCGCGGGATCGTGGCAGTCGATGCACGCCACCGGATGCGTCACCTTGGTGCGCGCCTCCTGGTACTTCATCTGGTTCATCACCTCGAAGCCCTTGATGAGATCGCCGCCACCCAACCTCTTGTACGGAAGGTAGACCGACGCGTGGCAATGCATGCAGGTGCCCGGCTGCTGCACCACCGTCTGCCGCTCGGTGAGGGTCTGATCGTCGAGCATGAACGCATGGCCGCGCTCTTCGCGGAAGTCGACGGAGAAGGCATAGCCGGCCCACAACGTCTTGAGCCGCGGATCCTCTTCCAGCCGCGACTGCGCGACGATGCTGCGCGGATCGGACTGGGTGGGCGTGCGCGGGACGGCCTCGCTGCCGCCGTAGCGCGTGCGCACCTGGTCCACCGTCCGGAGATAGCCGTCGTACTGCAGCGGAAAGTTCTTGCCCCAGACCGCCGGGTCTTCGGTTTCGTCATCCAGCTTGACCACGTTGAAGAACGGCGTCTGCGACTCCTGCTGCCGCGTGAAGATGTTCACGAGCAGCGCAGTCACCAGGACGGCGGCGGCCGCCGACAGCAAGGCGACGGCGAGCGGAAACGAGATTCGGTTCTTCATTCGAGGTGTCCTACTTCGTTATGGCACTTGGTGCACGACAAGCCGCCCTTGCCGGTTTCGCTGTGGGCACGGTCAATCGACGAGGTCATCTCGGTATGGCACTTCCGGCACGCCAGCTCGGTGATGGCGTGGTTGCGCGGCGTGATGCGCAGCGGATCCGGATAGCCGCCCGTCGTGAAATAGAACGAGTGCCAGAAGCCGTTCTGCGCCTTGGTGAGGTATTTAGGTACCAGGCCCGCCGGCGTGTGGCAGTCGTTGCACACCGCCACCGAGCGATGACTGGATCGCTGCCAGGCCGCGAAGTGATCCTTCATGACGTGGCAGTTGGCGCACGCCGCGGGATCGTTGGTGAGGTACGAGTAGCCCTTGGCGTAGACGAAGGTGTAGGCGCCAATGCCTAGCGACAGGCCCATGAGGAGGGCTGCGACGAGCGCCAGCCGGAACCTGGACATGTGCAGGCGTCAATCTACCACTCGCGCCCGCCGGGCGCGCGTCAATCGACGGCTGAGGCAGCACAGCGGGCAGAGGTGATGTCGGCGCGCTTGCGCTTGAACACGCGCACCCAGTCAGCCACCGTCACCAGCCGCTTGCGGCCGTCGCGACCGTCGATCTCCTCGGCACGCTTCTCGACCTGCGACACCGTGAACAGATCGCGAAGCTGCCGGTCGCTCAACTGCATCAGCTTCTGCGCCAGCAGCCGCCGGCCGGCTTCGCCAATGACGGGGTCCTCGAGACTGCCGGTCATCGACCGCGGCAAGTCGCCGACACAGCGCTGACCCGTCTTCCAGACGCCCGCGTCATCCCAGTCGGCGAGATTCATCTTGCTGCTGTTCAGGCGCGTGGCCTTGCCGAACGTGGCGCCGAGGTCCTTGATCACCAGCCACGCGGCCCGGCAAGTCTCGTTGCCCCTGGCATCTTTCCGGTGGCGTCCTTCTTCGCAGACGATGTCCTGCTGATCGGGCTTGGAGTCGGAATGCTGGATGAAGACGGCGAGCAGCTTGAGCGCATCGATCTGCGCGCGGGTGGCGCCGGCGCCCCGCGTCTGCAGCTGGTCGAGCTCGGGCCACGCCCACCCTTCGTAGCCAGGCACGTCCACCGACTTGCCAGGCACGTTGCGCTCGATGATGGCGGGAACAAAGACCCGCGTGGCGAGATCGGCCGGCGGGTTCCGCCGCCACTGCTTCGCGCTGACGCTGAACGGATCGACCGGGCAGTTGCGGCACGTCACGCGCGTCGGCACGATGGTGTCGACCCTGAAGCCCAACGCCCAGAGCAGCCGGCTGGCCGCGACTTCGGCGTAGACCTCGCCGTTGTTCTCCCCGTACTTCACCTTGACGGTGTCGCCGCTCGTGATGGCGCACTCGAACTTCGGCGTATCGCCGGAGAGCGGTTTCTCGGGATGGGCGTAGGTGCACGTCGTCTGCGCGCCAATGCGCTGCGCCGGCGGCAACGCCGGACCGGCCATGAGGTTCAGTGACGAGGTGTCGATGGCACGCCAGACCCGCGCACGCTGCATGACCAGTCGGCGCTCCGCCACGCTGAGGTTTTTCAGGGTATGAGGACCCGGCGGCGGGGCGGTGTCGGGTGGGGGACCGTAACGTCCGCTCGCGCAGCCCGCCAGCAGCAGGCACAGGCAGGCCGACAGCACGAACTGCCTCCCGACGAGGACGCGCGCGCGCTTGATCATCGAGCTGACTCCTGCACTGACCATGCCACCCGGCACCGTCGCAGCATGGCGATCACAGCGCGGCCATTACCTGGCAGGTAATCGCCAGGATCCGCAGGCGATGTGACGATTGGCCGTCATCACCTTCTGGAGGTCACCTGTCATGTCCAATTCAACCGTCCGTCCCGTGCTGCTCGTCGATGCCGTTGTCAGTGGCGCCACCGGTGCACTTCTGGCCATTGCCGCACCCATGTTCGAACCCGGCGTGGCTTTCGTCGTGTTCCAGGCCGTCGTGGTGCCCGTGCTTGCGGGGTTGCAGCAGTTGGCCGCCGGAGTGGGGTTCCACTAGCTGATCCGGAAGTTCCGCATCATCCCCATATCCTCGTGCTCGAGGATGTGGCAGTGATAGAGGTAGAGCCCGGGGTGGCGCGAAAACGTCGCCTGCACGCGCACCGTCTCGCCCGGTAACACCAGCACGACGTCACGCCAGCCTTGGTCCGCGAGTCCGGTACGCAGTGCGTTGGTGGTGCCGCCGCTGCGCTGCACCACGCGAAACTGCCGCCCATGCATGTGAATGGGATGTGCCGCCTGCATGCCCATGCCGTTGGCCAGATTCATGAACTCCCAAACGTGCGTCGAGCCGGCCGCAACTGTTTCCTCTGGCGCGACCTGGCCCATCTCGAACGTGCGGCCGCCGAGCAGCCACTCCATGCGCGCGAACACAATCGGCACCTGCCGCGTCGTCGCGTTTCCCCTGATCGCCCACGTCTCGTCAAACGCCGACAAGCGATCAGGCACTGCGAACGCGATCCCCTGCCGCGCACGCGGGCGCAGCGTCATGATCCGCATCGGCGCGCCATTGCGGACGCCGCCGGTGCCAGCCATGCCGCCCATCCCCATGCCGCGCCCCATGCCCATGCCCATCATGCCGACGATGCCGGCGTCGGCTTCGGGGTAGGCCTGGCTGTCGAAGTGGATGTCGGTGCCGGCTGGTACGCCGGTGAGATCGATCAGCAGGTCGGCGCGCTGGCCCGGTGCCAGCGTCAGCACGGCCTGCCGCACCGGGCGTTCGAACAGGCCGCCGTCGCCGCCGATCAGCGTCATCTTCACGTCGCGGCTCCACGTCAGCTTGTAGATGCGCGCGTTCGACCCGTTCAGCAGCCTAATGCGCTGCCATCCCGCATCCACGTCGATGGTCGGCTGCGGCCGGCCGCTCACCATCACGCGGTCGCCGAGAAAGCCGTTCATCATCTCCATCATGTTGTCGCCGCGAAACACCAGTTGGTTGCGGTCGTCGAACAGACGGTCTTGCAGCACGCACAGGTGTTCGGCCTCGCCGTCGGGCAGCCGCAGCGCGTCCTCTTCGGCATCGCTGACAATCAGCAGGCCGGCCAGTCCCTGGTATACCTGGGCGCCAGTGCGCATGTGCGGATGTGGGTGATACCAGTAGGTGCCGGCGCGATTGGTGACCTCGAACTCGTAGACGTAGTCGCGACCGGCGCCGACCGCCAGGCGTGGATGCCCGTCGGCTGCTTCGGGCACATCGAGCCCGTGCCAGTGGACGATCGACTGCTCGGCCAGGCGGTTCTGAAACCGCACCCGGACCTTCTGCCCGCGGCGCAGTTGGATCACCGGACCGAGGTAGGAGCCCGGCAGCACTCGCAGGGTATCCGCCGGCCCCTTGATCAGCTGACCCGTAAACCGCCAGACGCGCGTCGGCGCCCCGGAGAGAATGTTGGCCTCGCCCGGAGCGGCGGTGAGTGCCAATTCGACATCGGGGATGAACGAAGACGAAGGCGCCTGATCCGGCCACGCGAAGGCGTCGGCGGGGTACGCGCGGCCGGCGGCGCCGGCCACGGCTGAAAGGCTGAGGAATCGAAGCAGGTCACGGCGATGCATGGTGGTGTTGACTGCAAGTCTTTCGCCATCACCGGTCACCCTACGGTTCATCCAGGCAGTTGGCTGAAATTGCCCACCGACGCGGAAATATCCGCGCCCTCAGGCAGCGCCAGCGGCCTTTTCGTTCCACATCGGCTGGCACGTCACCACCTGAACGCGCTGTTCGCGGCGTGCGCCGACAGGCGATGGTGCAGCGCCCGCGCAACCTCGCCATCCAGGTAGGGAATGTCGATGCGATGCGCCATCGGGCTGGCACCGGCGGTGTCGACGCGGACCCTCGCCATCGCGGCCCGGCGATCGAACGGCGATTGATGCAGCGTCACCGCCTGAATCTTGTTGGCGCGGGCGATCGTGACCTCCTGCCAAATCCACCCGCTGCGCATCACGACGACCTCGTCTGACTCCGCCCACGCCAGGTGCCTGACGTACTGCCGCGCACTGAGAATCGCCCACGGCAAGGTCAGCATCAGGATGCCGACCGCGCCCCAGCCGATCACCACGGCGGCCAGCAGAGTCATGAACGCGGTCATGATCAAGTTCGGCTTCAGCGCCCGCTTGAACGCGCGTGGGTGAAGCGGCTGCCAGTCGAGGTGTGACAGATCAAGACCCGGCACGGCCTGCCGCAGCAACTCTGGAACATCCGCCTGCAGAATCAGAGGCGCGAGCCACTCGCGGACATTCGCGGCGGTGTTCTCCTTGCCGACGCCGCCGGCGGTTTCCACTCGCACCGTGGCGCGCTTCAGCCAGCGGTGAATCGGTCCGGCCGACACGATCAGCGTCTGCACGCGACGAATCGGCACGGTGGTCGTGACCTGCGTGAACAATCCGTAGGTCGTGCGCAAGTCGTCGCCCATGCGCGTCAGGCGGAAGTCGTAGAGCCGCACGAACGCCCACACCATGGAGACGAGGCGCACGAACAGCAGCAGGGCGATGCCGAGCGCGGCGCCAAGGGCGATGGGCACGGCGGGTAACGGATCCCCTTCGAAGACAAACCCGTAGATGGCGCGAAAGAAGCCCTGGCCGTAGGTGTCGTTACCAAACAGCCCCGCCCAGAAGCGATCGACGATGCCGGTTTCCCAGGTCAGGCCGTAGGCGGCGCCAATCACCACCATGCCCTTGTTCTCAAGCAGTCCGCACAGCAGCACGTCGCGCAGCGAGAGGTGCAGCAGCGTCTGGCCCTCGACCTCGGGCGCCACCGTCTGAGGTGGCGCGTCAGGATCGGCCGCCGCCAGCGGCGAGCGCTTGCGGAACACCTGCCGCCGCAACTCTTCGCACGCCTCGCGCGACACGACGCTCAGCCGCGCCTCTTCCTCCTTGCCGCCGCCGGTCTCCACGCGCACTTCGACGACCTGCAGCATTCTGTGGAAGACGTTCTGAATGGCGTCCACATTCTGGATGCGCGAGTACGGGACGTGCCGCTCGTTGCGGAAGATCAGCCCGGTGCGGATCACGATCTCGTGCTCCTCGTAGCGCAGGCGGAACGACAGATAGCGCGCGACGGTGACGAGCGCCGCGGGAATCAGCAGCACGAGCAGCCAGACCTCCCAGCCGTTCGACATCCAGGGCGGCATGCCCGGCATCCAGCGCGACACGTCGCCGGGACCACTCGAACGCGAGGCGCCGACAACCACCAGAATGGCGGGGACGGCGAAGTTCTTGACCTGCGTCCACAGGCCAAAGAGCAGCGTTGCCGGATGCAGCCTCAGCTCAGACCGCATCGTCCATCCCCGACGGCAGCAGGTGCTCGCGGATGCGAAGCGCGCGGCCATGCTCAAGTCCGCCGAGTTCGACCTTCGCGTGATCGGTGCCGGCGGTGTAGAGCACCAGCGTGCCCAGGCCATAGCGCCGATCGAGGGGGCCTTGCGACACGTCGATGTGCTGCACGCGCGACCGCGGCAGGTTGATGACGACGCGCCAGTAGACGCCGCGGCGGATCTCGATGCCCTGGTCGTCAACACGATAGGCGGTGTGCCGGTAACTGACCGCCGGCCAGCGGACGGCCATGACCCCGGCCACGCTCGCCAACACCAGCCACGCGGCCGGAAGCAGCGCTCGCACTGATCCGGGGATATCGTCGCCGACCGTGAGGGCGATGCCGAGGGCGACCGCGGAGCCGAGCGCGACGGCCGCTGTGAACAGGCCGCCCGTGATGCGCTGCAGGGGGATGGCACGGGGATCGAGCGGGTGCTCCTGGCCGTCGGCAACGCTGTCGGGTTCGCTCACTGCATGATTCTACGGAAGTTGGGCCTGTCGTGGTTCCCTCACAGCGGGCTCCCACGGTTCTTCTCGAGCAAGACGAGGAGGTGAGTTCATGAAGCGCACCGTAAGCGTCGCCGCTTTCTCGAGACCCGCTGGTCGGCTGGGACTACAATGCGCCCCATGGCCGACTGGACCGCCGCCTTCACCTACGCCTTCCGCACCCTGCGCCGCCAGCCGACCTTCGTGCTGGTCTCGCTGCTGACGCTCGCGCTGGGCATTGGCGCCAACACCGCCATCTTCAGCGTGATCAAGACGGTGGTGCTCAATCCACTGCCCTACGAGGATCCCGAGAAGATCGCCGTGCTGTGGGAGGTCAACCCCGACGGCAACCAGGGCCCGGTGTCGATTCCGACGTTTGAGGACTGGCAGCGCGAGAGCAAGAGCCTGGAGTCGCTGGCCGCCTACCGACATGTGGACTTCTCCTACAAGGGCACGGGCGACCCGCAGAACGTGCCTGGCCTGCGCGCCACGCCGGGCCTGTTCACCGTGCTCAAGAGCAACGCCGTGCTCGGCCGCACCTTCACCGCCGATGAAGCCGTCCCCGGTGCCGACCGCGTCGTCGTGGTCAGCCACGGCTTCTGGACGCGGGTGCTGGCCGCCGACCGCAGCATCATCGGCAAGACCATCCAGCTCGATGCCGTGCCGTTCACCGTCGTCGGGGTAATGTCGCCGGCGTTCGAGTTCCCCACCAGCACCAAGGTGGAAGCGTGGACGCCGCTGGCCTTCGATCCCAAGGACATGCACGGCCGTTCGCGGCGGGCCCGATCGCTGACAGTGGTGGGCCGCATTGCTGACGGCAGCACGCCGCAACAGGCGCAGGAAGAGATCACCGTGCTGGCCAGCCGCATTGCCAGCGAGTTCAAGGACAGCAACGCCGGTTGGACCGCCCGCGTGGTCGCCGCGCACGAGCAGCTGGTGGGTGCGTCGCGTCCGGCACTGATGGTGTTGATGGGCGCCGTCGGCTTCTTGCTGCTGATCGTCTGCGCCAACATGGCCAACTTGCTGCTGGCGCGCCTGTCGAGCCGCCGTCGCGAGATGGCGGTGCGCGGCGCGCTTGGCGCCAGCCGATGGGAAGTGGCCAAGCCGATTGTCGCGGAGAGCCTGCTGCTGTCGTTCGCGGGTGGCGTGCTCGGCTTGCTCGCCGCCTACGGCGGGCTGCGGCTGCTCGCCAATCTGCCCGAAGGACAACTGCCGCGCATGGATGGCCTGGCCCTCGACGGCGGCGTGTTGTTGTTCACGACGGTGATCTCCATTGGTGTCGCGCTGGTGTTCGGGTTGTTGCCGGCGCTGCACGCCTCGCGACAGGATCTGCGCGACAACATGCAGGAGTCGTCTGGGACCACCGGCAGTCCGTACGCGCGACGCTTACTCAGTGGATTGGTGGTGGTGGAGGTCGCCCTCGCGTTGGTGCTGCTGGTCGGCGCGGGGTTGATGACGCGGAGCTTCTCGAAACTGCTGCAGGTCAGTCCAGGGTTCGACTCGACCAACCTGATCGCCGCGCGGGTGTTGCTGCCGACGACCAAGTATCAGCGGGCGACGCAAGTGCGGTTCTACGAAGACGTGATCGAGCGAATGCGCCGCGCCCCCGGCGTGATGAACGCGTCCGCGGTGTCGGCCATGCCGCTGCACGATGTCGGCGCGGCTGGCGCGTTGCCGTTCAACGTCGAAGGACAGCAGCCGCCCGCCACCGAAGATCCCCTCGCCGATGTCCGCATCGTCGCGCCCGGCTACTTCGAGACGATGAAGATCAAGCTGCTTGAGGGGCGCTTTCTCGACGAGCGCGATGCCGAGGTGGGGCCGCGTACCAGTGTGATCAACGAAACCATGGCGCGCCGCTACTTCCCGGATCGCAGTCCGCTCGGCCTCGTCATCCAGAACCCTCACGGCAAGAGCCAGGTGGTGGGCGTAGTCGGCGATGTCCACAATCAGGGACTCGATCGCGATCCGCGCAAGCAGGTGTACCTGCCGATGAAGCAGAGCCCGACTGCCGGCATGGCCGTGGTCGCGCGAACCAATCAGGATCCGATGATGGTCGCCAACACCATCCAGCGCGTGATCTGGGAGGTCGACCCGGGCCAGCCGATCTACGAGCTGAGCACGATGGACCAGATTCTGGCGCGCGCGGTGTTCCTGCCGCGCCTCAGCACCACGCTGTTGGCGTTGTTTGCCGTGGCCGCCCTGTTGCTGGCGGCACTGGGCATCTACGGCGTGCTGTCGTATTCGGTGTCGCAGCGGACGAGAGAGATCGGCCTCCGCATGGCGCTGGGCGCGTCGGGCAGTAACACGGTGGCGCTGGTGGTGAAGAGCAGCATTGCGCTGGTCGCCATCGGCGGCGTGGTGGGCCTGATCGCCGCGACGCTGCTCGCGCGCTCGATGCAGGGCATTTTGTACGGGGTCGGCCCGTTCGACATCCCGTCGTTCGTGCTGGCCGCGAGTGTGCTGATGATTGCCGGCGTGGCGGCGAGCGTGCTGCCGGCGCTGCGAACGACGCGGGTGGATCCGATGATTGCGCTGCGCGAGCAGTAGAGAGCCCCGGGCAACCCCAAAGAAGGGGTTGCCTCCACCCTGAGGTAAGCGCACGGCCTGCGGGCAGCGTATGCCCTGCATGGAAAAGCTTCTCGGCCCGTACCGGCCCTACATCTACGCCCTCCTGCGCATGGCTGCCGGCCTGCTGTTCTTCCTGCATGGCCTTCCCAAGCTGTTTGGCGGGTTTGGCCGGCCCGCGCCGGTGGAGCTGATGTCGCAAATGGGCCTGGCCGGCATGATCGAGGTGATTGGCGGAACGATGATCGCGCTGGGGCTCTTCACCAGCCCGGTGGCCTTCCTGGCCAGCGGCCAGATGGCGGTGGCCTACTTCCAGGCGCACGCGCCGCGCGGACTGTGGCCGATCATGAATGGCGGTGAGCTCGCTGCGCTCTTCTGCTTCGTGTTCCTGTATTTCGCAGCGGCCGGATCGGGCAAGTGGAGTATTGATTCGATCAGGAAATAGCGCCGGCGTGCCGCATCGTCGCGGCACTCAGCTTGTTTCCGGCCGCCAGGCATTGCGCCGGTGAGGCGCCGCGCATCCACGTCACCAGGAACCCGGCGTTGAAGGCATCCCCGGTGCCGATCGCATCGACCACCGTCACGCGCGGAGCCGGAAAGTGGATGTCGCGGTCTGGCGCCACCCACGTCGCACCGTGGTCGCCCTGTTTCACGATGGTGATGGCGCGGCGCTGACGCCAATGCGCGGCTGCGCCTTCGAGTGTCGGTTCGCCGGTGCAGAGCCTGGCATCCAGCTCGTTGACGAAGACGAAGTCGAGCGCGTCGATGAGATCCGTCACACCACGGTCGGCGGTCAGCGGCTCACTCCACATCAAATCCCACGACGTCGTGATCCCCCGCTTGCGCAGGCGCGCGAGAATGCGGGTCCACTGCGCGCAGTCGTGGGGATAAAAACACAGATGAATATGCTGCGGGGCTTGGCCCGCCGGACTGTCCGCCGCCCTGGCGAAGGCGGCTATGGCGGTCGCGAGCCGGGCTTCAAGCTTCGCGTTCACGCCGTTGAAGGTGACAAACGCGCGGTCGTCTTCGGTCGACATCGCCGCCGTGATGGCGTGCGGTTCTTTCGGCTTGCGGAGATTGGTGACGGTGACGCGCTCGCGCCTGAGCTGCGCCACCGCCGCATCACCCAGCGCGCTGATCACGCCGGCCTTCATGCCGAGCCGCGCGGCATGGACAGCGGTGAGGACGGCGCCGCCGCCGATGGTCGCGGTGAAGTGATCGGTCTTGACCTCTTCGCCGGGGTCGGGGAAGCGGTCGAGAGTGAAGACCAGGTCTTCGAACGCTTCCCCGGCACACAGCAACGTCATGCGTGGGCTAGCTGCGGGCGGCCTGGCGGGCGCGCGTCAGGTGCGGCACGATGCCGATCATGCGCTCCATGAGGAACAGCTGCGCACGGTGGTGCATCTCGTGTTCCTTGACGCCGAGTAGCATCTCGAAACGGGTCTTCTCGCCGTTGGGGAAAGTCACCTTCTCGGCCAGCTTCTCGTCGGTCATCGACTCAAGTCCGGCGGCAAAGGCCTCGCCATCGGCCTTGAGCGCGGCCACGATCTCGGCCTTGCTGGCCAGCGACTTCGAGACGACGCTGACTTCACCCATCCACTTGCCGAAGTCGTCCATGGTCACGGCGACCTTCTGGTCGACGAAGTGGCACTGGTTCGCCCAGTGCGGCGTCGCCGCCAGGTGCGCCAGGACCTCGCCGATGCTCATGGTGTCGGGCGCGGCGCGGAACGAGAACTTGTCTTCCGGAATGTCTTCGGCGACCTGGATGGTGTTCTTGCGAACGGTGCGCCAGCTATCCGCCATGTCTTTCGGGCCGTAATAATTCATGTCAATTCCTTGCCGAGGAGTTAATCGGACCGTCGGGAGATTGCTCGTGCCCGTCGGGAGGGTGTCACTGGTCGAGATCAATTGCTAACTATAGCGCCACCATTGGACGGCCGAGTAACGCGATGGCCAGCAACGCGCCCATGATGACGAGCCATAGGATGCCGGCGGCCATCACCACGTTTCGCGCGTTGGGAACGAGACCGCTCGGTTGGTTGTTGCCGAGTGAGCGGTCCAGGAGAAAGCCGATCAGCGGCAGCGCCTGCATGGCGTGCATGCCGAAGAAGTGGACGCTGCGCAAATCGCCCATCCAGGTCGACCAGTTGACGAACGGCAGGCCGGGACCGCCGTCGGGTCCGGGGACGGCGTGGCCCTGGTTGGCCACCATCATGAAGCCCTGCCAACTGGCCAGCACGAACAGCGCGACTCCCAGGCGGATGCCCCACAGGTAACCGGCGCGCTGGTTCGGCGTGTCGCGGCGCAGAAGCCACAGGAACAGCATCATCGCGATGGTGCTGACCGTGATCGCGATCCCCATGATGTTGAAGACGCGCGCATCGAACTCGGTGGCGATGTTGAAGTGCGACGTCGTGCCGCGCGCTGCCTGCATCGTGATCAGCGCGATCTCAATCAGCATGGCGGTGGCGATGGTCCATCGCACCAGGGCCCGCTTGACCACATCCGGCTCGGTCTCCGCCATGAACCACGCGGTGGTCCACAAGAAGATGGTGATCGAGATCAGGAACTTCATCGGCTTGATCCACGGGTTGATCCCGAGAACCAGCCGCTGGTCGCTGATCGACAGCAACGTCACGACGACCAGGGCCAGCGCCATCAGCGCGCCGGTCCAGAACAGGAGCGGGTCGCGCGCGCGCAACTCGGCGATCACGCCGCCTCCATCTCCAGCGTCTTGGTCTTCGCGGTGCGGATCGCGAAGTAGAACAACAGGCCGATGGGGCCGAGCATGAAGGTCATGACATAGCAGGGAATCATCACCAGGCGCGGGATGCCGAGCCGCTGCGAGTCGCGGCTCTCCCAGGCGCCGATGAACAGGTCGAAGGCGAGGTAGTGCACCCAGCCAGCGAGCAGGAGTTCGTCCTTGCCGAACAACGTCTTCACTTCAGCCAGGGAACCGAAGCCGCCAGGGGCGTCGGCGAAGTGCAGGAAGATGAACGCCAGATAGATGGCCGACAGCGTCAGCGGAATGATGATGCCCGTCAGCAACTTCGCCCGGAAGTCGGCCGGCACGACCACCAGCAGGATCCAGCCGAACATGGCGATGAAAGTGGAGAAGGAGAAGACGGTCTCGAGAGGCGGCATTCCCGGATTGTAGCTTGTCGGGGTCCGGGGTCCGGGGTCCGGAAGGGTGCGCGGACTCCGGACCCCGAATCCCGGCCGATTACTGCATCGTCGTTCCCGCCGCTCCACCCGACGGCACCGCCGTGCCGTAGTAGATGCTGTTGAACAGGAACTTGAACGTGCCATGCGGCTGGGCGCGGAAGGTGATCTCCGGTCCGAACAGGAACACCTTGCCCTTGCCGAGCTGCGCCTCGATTGCGGCCGTGCCGCCCTCGAGATAGTGCTGGCCCCACGCCCATCCCGAACGCAGTGGCGTCTTCGAGTCGAACCACGCCACCGGTTTGACGCCGACCAGCGATGAGTTCGGCGCCAGCTCCATGACCGGGCTGTTGTCGAAGAACACATCGACCTTCTTGTCGAAGCCGAATGCCACCGGATTGGTGTTGTCGACCGCGACCTGCAACACGCCGCCGGGGATGTAGTACTTGGTGCCGGGCAACGGACGCTCGGTCCCGTCCTGCGCCACTTCGACCAGGTGATCGCTCACCGGCAGGCCGAGGTGATGACCGAGCACGGCGGACCCGCCGAAGGCGACGAGCACGCCACCCGCTTCGGCGAAGGCCTTGAGCTGCGGCACGGTCTTGCCGATCGAGACGCGGCCAAGGTGCGCGCGATACTCCTCGGGAATCTCCGCGGCCGTGGGCGGACGGCCGCCGAAGCCGCCGCCGTTGTCGGTCTCGGGAATGCCGCCATCAGGAAACAGGATGACGTCGAACTTCGCCTTCAGGTTGCCGGCATCCAGCGTCGCCGGGAACACGCGCTCGAACTCGAACTCGAACTGCTCGAGCAGCCAGCGCAAGTGGCCTGACGGCATGGAGCCGCCATACATGTCCCACAGGCCGATGCGCGGCTTGGTCAGCTTGTAGAGCGCGCCCGCCGGGCGCTGGGCGACGGCGGTGAAGTTCAAGCCGAGATCGGCCGCCGCCTTGGCCAGCACGGCTGCGGTGGTCGGCTTGGCGGTGATGAAGATCACCCCGGTGCCGTCGGTGCTCTGGTAGCTGCGGTCGCCCACGAAGAACGCTTCTTCATTCGCCTTCATCAAGCGGTTGATGGCGATGAACGCGTCGTTGTTCTTGTGATTGACGACGTAGCCGACGGCCCCGGCGGTCTCGGTGACCTTGCCTGGCGCCGGCTTGATCACGTCAGCGATCTTCTCGAATGGACCAGCAAACGCCTCCAGCACGCGATCGAACTTCAGGCCCATCTGGAAGGCGAGCGTCCAGCCGGCACTGTCGTACGGCGGAATAGGCGGGCCACCGGGATACTGGAAGTCGTTCGGGTGATCCTGCGGCTCGAACATGTCGAGCAGGTGCGGACGAAACGCCTGTGCGCCCTTGAACACATAGGAGCCGGCCGGATACTGCTTGCCGGCTACCGCGAACGGCGCCGTCGCGCGATGCGCGGTCAGGCCGCTCTTGATCATGATGTTGACGAACTTGGTGGCGGTCAGGAAGTCGCCCTCGTTCGCCGACAGGATGTAGCCGCGCGGATCGCGATACTCGGGCTTGCGGATAATCGCGAAGTACTTCTCTGGCACGGTGGCAATGCGGCCGCCCATGGCCATGCGCGAATCGGTGGCACCGTCCAGCTTCTGGTCTTTCGCGATCGCGTCCTTCACCTCCGCGATGCGGCGCGGGTAAATGGTCCAGTTATCGGTGCTGCCGCGGTTGATGCTGTTCCGGCCGGCCAGGTAGATGTTGTAGAGCAAGCTCTCGCGATAGCGTTGCGCGAAGTCGAGCACCGCGTAGTTGGCAGTGAGCGAGTAATCGATCGACTGGCGGAAGTGCCACACCTGCGGGGTGATCGGAAAGGGCAGGTCGCCGCGCGCGATCACGCGATCGGGCACGAAGCCGATGGTCTCCGGCGTCGGGTTGCCGATGCTCTCGGTGAGCAGGCCGACCTGGTTATGAAAGTAGGCCATGGTGCGCAGGCCGCCGTTCCACCACGTCGAGTAGTTCGATCCCGAGCGCGTCGTGACGCCCGGCTTGCCTTCGGCGTCGAAGCGCGTGTGCATGGCCGAGCCGACCTGATCGAGCGTGTTCACCACCAGCGGGTCGAAGACGTAGTTGAACGGATCGCGGAAGGGCGGCGAGAACATCACCGTGCCGGTCGGGCCGGTCTGGTGATGGTTGTACATGATCTGCGGGAACCACTCGCGATACAGAACCCGGTTCATGTTGGTGGACTCCGGCTGGTTCATCATGTAGAAGTCGCGGTTGTTGTCGTGGCCGACATACTTCTGGTACAGCCGTGGCAGTTGGCCGGTGCTGCGCTCCTTCTCGTTCGGCTTGCGCATGTACCAGTTGGACACCAGCTCCATGCCGTCAGGATTAGCGTGCGTCGCGAGGATGATCACGTCCTTCAGGATCCGCAGCGTCTCATCGTCATTCTTGCTGGTGAACTGGAAGATGGTCTCGATCAGCTGCTGCGCGCCCAGCACTTCGTTGGCGTGCAGGCCACCGTCGATCCAGATCACCGCCTTGCCTTCTTTCGCCAGCGCCTTGGCCTGATCGTCGGTCAAGCCGTCCGCCTGCGACAGCCGGCGCGAGATTTCCCTGTAGCGATCGAGTGCCTTGAAGTTCTCGGGCGCGGTGATGATCGCCATCAGCTGGTCGCGGCCTTCGGCCGTCTTGCCGATCGACTGCACGGTCATGCGGTCAGACTCGGTATCGAGCTGGCGCACGTACTCGGTGAACTTGGTGTAGTTCGGGAGCACGTAGTCGGCGCCGATCTGGTGGCCGAAGAACTGTTCCGGGGTGGTGACCTTCGGCGCCGCGGGCGCCTGCGCCTGCGCCTGCGGCGTGGCCAGAGAAAGTAGCAGGATGACGACGAACGAGCGCGAACTCAGTCTGAAGCGCATCCGCAAAGTATAAGTGAACCTGCTTCACTTTTACGGTTTGCGTAAATGAGTTCCGTCCCGAAATGGCCTCGGAATCCGTAAAGGTTTGTCGTCGTGCGAAGATCCAACCATGTCTGCCATCAAGCCCTACGGCGCCTGGCCGTCGCCGCTCACCGCCGCCCGCGTCACCGCCGGCGCCCTGCGCCTCGATCACATCCAACTGGATGGAGACGATGTGTATTGGGTGGAGGGGCGAGCGTCGGAAGGTGGACGCACCGTGATTGTGAAGTGCGACGCCTCTGGCGCCATCACCGACATCACCCCGCCGGCGTTCAATGTCCGCACCCGCGTGCACGAGTACGGCGGGGCCGCTTATACGGTGGATCGCGGCACCGTCTACTTCGCGAACTTCGCCGATCAGCGGATCTGCCGCCAGGCGCCCGGTGAGGCGCCGCAGCCGGTGACGGCCGCGGGATGCTTCTACGCTGACTTCCGCATGGATGCGATGCGCAATCGCCTGATTGGTGTCCGCGAAGATCATTCGCAGGTCGGCGAAGCTATCAACACCATCGTGGCGATCGGTGACGCTGACACCGTGTTGGTATCGGGTGCCGACTTCTACTCTGACCCAATCGTCAGCCCCGCCGGCACGTCGCTGGCCTGGCTGCAGTGGCATCATCCCAACATGCCGTGGGATGGCACCGAGCTGTGTGTCGCGGCTTTCAACGCTGACGGCACGCTCGGTCCAGCACAGCTGATTGCCGGGGGCCCCGCAGAGTCGATCTTTCAGCCCGCCTGGTCGCCGGATGGCACGTTGTATTTCGTGTCCGACCGAACCGGTTGGTGGAATCTCTATCGCCTCACCAACCGCGGCGTCGAGATCGTCCACGCCATCGCGGCAGAGTTCGGCAAGCCGCAATGGACCTTCAGCATGGTCACCTACGCATTCGTGTCGGCCGACTGCATTGCCGCCACTTACACCCAGGCGGGCCGCTGGAAACTGGCCCTGATCGAGACGCGGAGCCGATTGTTCGCACCGGTCGAGCTGCCAGTGGAGCCGCTGGAGGCGATCCAGGCGAACACGGGAGCGATCTACTTCATTGGCGGATCGGCGGCGGACGCACAGGCGATCATGCGGCTGGATCTCGCAACGATGTCGACTCGCACCCTGCGTTCCGCGTCGACGGAGCGAATGGATCCGGCCTGGATCTCTGTCGCGCAAGCGGTGACCTACACCGCGGCGGGCCGCGACGTGCATGCGTTCTACTATCCGCCGGCCAATCCGGACGTGACGGCTCCGGCCGGCGAGCGTCCACCGCTGCTGGTCTTGACCCACGGAGGGCCGACGGGCGCGTCGCTGGATACCTTCGACCCGAAGTTTCAGTTCTGGACCAGCCGTGGTTTCGCCGTGCTCGACGTCAACTACAGCGGCAGCACCGGCTACGGCCGCGCCTATCGCGAACGCTTGAATGGCCAATGGGGCATTGCCGATGTTGACGATGTGGTCGGCGGTGCGCTGGCGATGGTCGCTGCGGACAAGGCCGATCCTGAACGCCTGATCATCCGCGGCGGCAGCGCCGGCGGCTACACGACGTTGGCCGCGCTGACGTTCCGCCAGACGTTCAAGGCCGGGGCCAGCTACTACGGCATCAGTGACCTCGAAGTGCTGCAGCAGGACACGCATAAGTTCGAGTCGCGCTACAGCGAGTCGCTCATCGGGCCCTATCCCGCCGCCCGCGATGTCTATGTCCAGCGTTCGCCGATCCACTTCATCGACCGACTGTCGTGTCCGATCATCCTGTTCCAGGGCCTGGACGACAAAGTGGTGCCGCCCAACCAGTCGGCGATGATGGCCGACGCCGTGCGCCGCAAGGGGCTGAAGGTGCGGTACGTGACCTTCGAGGGCGAACAGCATGGCTTCCGCAAGGCCGAGAACATCATTCACGCGCTCGAAGCAGAGCTCGCCTTCTACCGTGACGTGTTTGGGGTTTAGTCAACCTGCTTCACTTTTACGCCGAATGAGGCTGGCATCTGCCTTGCGTCTACTTGGACGCAGACTGGAGGTCCGATATGGCGCGACTGGAGCGGGTTGTCGCCCCGGGATGTGTTGTGCACGTGGTGAACCGGGGCAACGATCGCCGTGCAATATTCCCGGAAGATATTGATTACGCGGCGTTTCTTGTGTTGATGCGCGAGGCGCGTGAGCGGTTTGCGGTGAAGCTCTTCGCCTTCTGCTTGATGCCCAATCACTTTCATTTGGTGGTGTCGCCGACCGATTCGCGCGCACTTTCTGCGTACATGCATTTTGTCGAACGTGGTCATGCCTGCGATCTAAGGGCGATTGCCCGCACCAAGGGAAACGGTCATGTCTTTCAACGGCGCTACTGGAAGAGTGTGATCGACAGCGAGGAGCACCTCCTGTGCGTGCTGCGGTATGTCGAAGCGAATGCCGCGCGGGCGGGCTTGGTCGCGCGGGCGGAGTCCTGGGAGTGGGGGAGCCTTTACGATCGGCAAACCGGCGAACGAGACCTGCTGCACCCTCCGCCCTTGCGGCTGCCGGTCGATTGGGCGGAGATCGTCAACACGGCTCTACCAAAGCCTGACTTAGACCAAATACGTTTCCCCAAGAAGATGGGCCGGCCCGCCAAACCGGTCGACTTACGCGGTTCGCAAAAGTGAAGCAGGTTGACATTCAGTATTACTGGAGGGTTATATAAACATATGAATGCGCTGCGCCTCTCCACCCTCCTGCTCGACGACGCCTCGATCCGTTTGCTCGATGTCCGCACCCCAGGCGAGTTCGACAATGCCCACCTCACCGGTGCCTACAACGTGCCGCTCGACCTGCTCGGCGAGCATGTCAAGGACGTGCGCACCGCCACTGGACCCGTGGTGCTGATCTGCCAGTCGGGCCAGCGGGCCTCGAAGGCCGAGCAGTTACTGCGGACGTCGGGCCTGGCCAACGTGCACGTGCTCGAGGGCGGCATGAAGGAGTGGCTGGCGCTCGGCTTGCCGGTCAACCGCGTCAAGGCGCGCATGTCGCTCGAGCGCCAGGTGCGCATTGCTGCCGGCGCCATGGTTGCGATTGGCGGCATTGGCGCCCTGACCGTGTCGCCGGTCCTGGCGATCGTGCCGGCCCTCGTCGGCAGCGGCCTGGTGTTCGCGGGCCTCACCGACACCTGCGCCATGGGCATGCTGCTGGCGCGGTTGCCATACAACCAAGGCGCGGCGACCTGCGACACCGAGGTGATCGTCCAACGCTTCCTCGCGAACGAAGACCGCGGGCGCTCATGACACTGATGGCCCTTTGCCTGGCGATCGGCATTGGCCTCGTCATGGGCATGCTCGGTGGCGGCGGCTCGATTCTCGCCGTGCCGGCCCTGACCATGCTGTTGCACGTGGCCCCGAAAGAGGCCGTGGTGATCAGCTTGGCGGTGGTGGCGATCGCCGCTGCGGCTGGCGCGTTTGGCAGCTACCTTCGTGGCACGCTGCCGCTGGCGACCGGACTGGTCGTCGGCGTGGCCGCCACGGTGGGAGCCCTCATTGGCGGGTTCGCCGGCGCCCGCCTCGCCGATAGCACGCATATGCGGATGCTGGGCCTGTCTCTTATACACATCTCCGAGCCCACGAGACTAAGGCGAATCTCGTATGCCGTCTTCT
>ENA-ORBV01003525-ORBV01003525.1-microbial-mat-metagenome-genome-assembly--contig:-NODE-3525-length-31216-cov-9.357462_pt1 | contig 31216 bp, 32 predicted proteins | sample MGYA00237777_ERZ505514 | MGnify/ENA primary metagenome ERZ505514 (study PRJEB26160, sample SAMN06269048) | microbial mat metagenome | isolation source: Oligotrophic lake microbial mat | place... | reverse complement strand
CGTATGGGGGTTGGCGGGTGTGGGCTGGGCCGGACGAGGCGGCTGGGCGGCGCGTGGTTGGGCCGCACGTGGTTGGGCCGGTGGCGGCGGATCCTGGTCAGGCCTGATGGGCGGCATGGCCCGGGTGTCGGCCACCCGCTCGGCTGGTCGCGGTGTCACCGGGCGGGAGGTGGCGGTGCGAGCAGCTGGCGAGCCGGCCACCGGCTGTTGCACCGCGGGCTGTGGGGCGGTCGGCTGCTGAACCGCCGACTGGTGGGTGGGCGGCTGCTGCACCGCCGGCCGGGGGAGCACCGGCTGCCTCACCGTCACCGCAGGGGGCACGTGAACGGCCGGCAGGTCGGCCGCCGTCACCGGCTGCTCCGGGTACTGCAGCGTCGGGCCCTGCGCTGGAGCCCCGATCGACCCTGCCAGGGCACTGCGCAGCTGAGCCGGGGTGGGACGGTCGGTGAGCACCGGCGACAGCGCCGCGCGCAGCAGGCTCTGCAGCGACGTGGGCAGCCCGTCGAGGTCGGCCTCGCCGCGGCGGATCCTGTCCATGGCCACCTCTGCCGGGCCGCGCCCGAACGGCGGCCGCCCGGTGGCCGCGAACGCCGAGACGGCCGCCCACCCCCACCAGTCCACCGAGCGCCCGGGGTGTTCGCCGGCCATCAGCTCCGGCGCCAGATAGCCCGGGGTGCCGATGAGCATGCCGGTGCGCGTCAGCGCCGCGTCGTCCAGGCTGCGGGCGATCCCGAAATCGATGACGACCGGCTCACCGTCGAGTACCAGCACGTTGCTCGGCTTGATGTCGCGGTGCACGAGACCGGCGGCGTGAATGACGCTGATCGCCTCGCCGAGGCCCCACATGAAGGTCGCCAGTGCGTCCTGCCGCAGTGCCCCGTGGTCGCGGACGATCGCGTCCAGCGGCGGCCCGGGCACGTACCTCGTCGCGACGAACGGTGTCGGGCCGCCGAGATCCACGTCGACGATCTCCGCCACCCGGGCGTGGCGCAGTCGACGCAGCGCGGCGACCTCGCGGGCCAGCCGGGCGCGCGCCTCCTCGTCGGCGGCGATGTGAGGCCGGAGCACCTTGACCGCGGCGACCCGGTCGTCGGGATCGAGTCCGAGGTGAACGATTCCCATGCCGCCCTCGCCGATGACTCGTAACAGGCGGTAGCGGCCGACGTGGGCGGCCGCGGCGGTGGCCGACATGGACCTCAGGCTAACTCCGGGCGCCCGTTCACGGTGCGTCCGATCACGGCCCGATAACGTTTGGGCATGACCCCACCCAAGCCGGACACCGATCCGGCGCGCGACCCGGCGTCTCGGCCGCCGCCGCGCCAGGACACCGCAGCGGTGCCCGATCTGGTGGTGGTGGCCAATCGGCTGCCGGTGGACCGGGTAGGCACCGCCCAGGACGGCAGCCCCCTCTACGGACGGTCCCCCGGCGGACTGGTCTCGGCGCTCGAACCGGTCATGCACGCCAATGGCGGTGCGTGGATCGGCTGGCCGGGAACTGCGGGCGATGCCGGGGATCCCTTCGTGGCCGACGGCATCCGGCTGTTTCCCGTGGGGCTCAGCGAGGACGAGGTCGCGCAGTACTACGAGGGATTCTCCAACGGCAGCCTGTGGCCGCTGTACCACGACGTGATCGCGCGGCCCATCTTCCATCGGAGTTGGTGGGACTCCTACGAGGCGGTCAATGCCCGGTTCGCAGCTGTGGTGGCCGAACATGCGGGCCCGCAAGCGCACGTCTGGGTGCAGGACTACCAGTTGCAGCTGGTGCCGCAGTTGCTCCGTGAGCGTCGGCCCGACCTGCGGATCGGTTTCTTCTTCCACATCCCATTCCCGGGGTATGAGATCTTCAGTCAGTTGCCATGGCGGCGGCAGGTCGTCAACGGCATCCTCGGCGCCGACCTCGTGGGATTCCAGCGGCAGTCCGACACGACCAACTTCCTGCGGGCGTGCCGCCGGGCAGCCCGGGTGACAACGCGCAGCTCTCGCATCTCGGTGCCGACGCCGAACGGCGAGACCCGGATCGTCAGGGCAGGCGCCTTCCCGATCTCCATCGATGCCGCCGGCTTCGACGCGCTGGCCCGATCGCCGGCCGTGGTGGCACGTGCCCAGCAGATCCGGACCGAGTTGGGCAACCCCACCACGATGCTGCTCGGCGTCGACCGGCTGGACTACACCAAGGGCATCCTGGAGCGGCTCAAGGCCTTCGAAGAACTGCTGGAGGACGGCGCGCTCACAGCGGGCGACGCGGTGTTCGTCCAGGTCGCAAGCCCTTCTCGCGAGCGGGTCAGTGCCTACCGGGCGCTGCGCAACGAGGTCGAGCTGACCGTCGGGAGGATCAACGGCGACTTCGGCGTACTCGGCCGCACCCCGGTGCACTACCTGCACCAGGCCTTTCCCCGCGCCGAGATGGCGGCCCTGTATCTAGCCGCAGACGTGATGCTGGTCACCGCGTTGCGCGACGGGATGAACCTCGTGGCCAAGGAATACGTCACTGCGCGTCACGACGAGGGTGGGGTCCTGCTGCTCTCGGAGTTCGCCGGCGCAGCTGACGAACTGACCCAGGCGCTGCTGGTCAATCCGCACGACATCGACGGCCTGAAGCACCAGATGGTGACCGCGGTGCACATGCCGCCGCAGCAGGGCCGCCGCCGGATGCGCGCACTGCGCCGCCGCGTCGCCACCTATGACGTCGCCGAATGGGCCAGGACCTTCCTCGGCGCACTCGCGCTGGGACCGGGGGCCGACCTGGACCCGCAGGACCCGGACGTCGTTGCCGATCTCGTCGACCCGGGGTCCCCGCTGCCCCCGGAGATCGCCCTACCGCCGGCGGTGGGGGTCGACCTCGAGGCCCAGCATCTGGAGGTGACGTGAGCGGGCTGCCCGAGGGCCTGAGCGACGCCCTGCGCCGCTGCACGTCGAACGCGCCCTTCCTCATCGGGCTGGACTTCGACGGCGTGCTTGCACCCATCGTCGCGGTGCCGTCGGCGGCCCGGATCCCGGCCGCCACTCGCGAGGCGCTCGACGCGCTGGTCGGTGCCGCCGGCAGGGGGCACATCGCCCTGGTGTCGGGTCGCTCACTGGCGGACCTGGCCGCGGTGGCCGACCCCCCGCCCGGGGTGACGCTGGTCGGCAGCCACGGCGCGGAGGTCGCCGGCGCGCCGCCGGTGCTCACCGACGTGGAGCAGGAACTACTGGCGGAGATCATCGAGGCCGTGCAGGCCGTCGTCGATGGCCACCGCGGCACCATGCGGGAGGACAAACCCGCCGGGGTGGTGCTGCACACCCGCAACGCCGACCGCAACGCCGCGGCCGCTGCGACCGCGGCAGTACTGAACGGCCCGGCCCGGCTGGCCGGGATCCGCACGACGACCGGAAAGGAGGTCGTCGAGCTGTCGGTGCTCGATGTGGACAAGGGCCTGGCGCTGCACCGGCTGCGAGTCGAGCTGGGTGCCGGCGGCGCGCTGTACGTCGGCGACGACGTCACCGACGAGCATGCCTTCGCCGTGCTCGACGACGACGACGGCGACGTCACGATCAAGGTGGGCGACGGCCCGACGGGCGCCCGCTGGCGGATCAGTGGCACCGAGGCCGTGCCCGAGCTGCTCGCCGCGATCGCGGCCGCCATGGCCGCCCGCACCCCGTGACGACACCCCGCGTCCGGCCCACGTTGAGGATGCGGGTGATGTGAGGCACGATGTCCCGGTCAGGACGGCGCCGTCCGGCTTCGGCAGTGGCGCCATCGGGACGCGGGGGCCCGGAACATCCGGGCAACCTTCACGACGGATCGTCCGGCACGTACCTGCCGGTGAAGGGACGCCTCATGGCGACAGTGACGTTCGACCAGGCCTCGCGCCTGTACCCGGGGTCCGAGAAACCCGCCGTCGACAAGCTCAGCCTCGAGGTCGGTGACGGCGAGTTCCTCGTCCTCGTCGGCCCGTCGGGGTCCGGCAAGTCGACAGCACTACGGATGCTCGCCGGCCTGGAAGAGGTGACGGACGGGCGGATCATGATCGGGCCGCGCGACGTCACCGACATCCCGCCCAAGGACCGTGACATCGCCATGGTGTTCCAGAACTATGCGTTGTACCCGCATATGTCGGTCGCGGACAACATGGGCTTCGCGCTCAAGATCGCGGGCGTCAACAAGTCCGAGATCCGGGAGCGCGTGCTCAAGGCCGCCAAGATCCTGGACCTGGAGCCGTACCTGGAGCGCAAGCCCAAGGCTCTCTCGGGTGGCCAGCGGCAGCGCGTCGCGATGGGCCGGGCGATCGTCCGCTCACCTCAGGTCTTCCTGATGGACGAGCCGCTGTCCAACCTCGACGCCAAGCTGCGGGTGCAGACCCGCACCCAGATCGCCAAGTTGCAGCGCGACCTCGAGGTAACGACGGTCTATGTCACCCATGACCAGGTCGAGGCCATGACCATGGGCGACCGCGTGGCGGTGCTGAACTTCGGCGAGCTGCGGCAGGTCGACACGCCCCGCAGGATGTATGACCACCCGAACAACGTCTTCGTGGCCGGGTTCATCGGCTCACCGGCGATGAACCTGCTGGCCTTCCCGGTCAACGAGGCGGGCATCGCCTTCGGCGGGGCCACCATCGCGGTCGAGCGCGACGCGCTGGCCGCCGCCGGCGCCGAGGTCACCGTCGGGGTGCGACCTGAGGACCTGGACCTGGCCGAGAGCGGTCAGGGCCTGCCGGTCATCGTCGACGTGGTGGAGGAGCTGGGCGCTGACGCCTACATCTACGGCACCGCGCAGGCCGGGCACGCGGTCGAGGCCGGCCACGAGGACACCCAGCGCGGTACGGCGGTCATCGCCCGCACCGACGGCCGGAACCCGCCCGAGATCGGCCAGACGATCTACGTGCGGCCCAACAACCCCGAGAACGTCCATCTCTTCCACGTCACCGACGGCCACCGCCTGGGTGACAAAGTGGCGGGTCCGGTCACCAGCTCGCCGGGCGGCGCGACGCTGCTCAAGTAGCAGCGGTCCCCAGGGGACAGGGCAGGATCGGCACGGGCCGGTCGTCGCGCCTCAGGTGTGATGACCGGCCCATGTCACACCGCGCTGATTCGCGCAACACGAGTCGAGCGCAATGTACGACAGTTGTCGGACACGACGTACCATCGGTGCATGCCGAAGACGCTGGGGTTTCGTCCAACGGAAGAGGATGAACGCATCATTCGCGAGGCAATGCGCGAGAACGCGGCCACCACAGATGTTCTGCGACGGGCACTTCGCCTGCTCGACCGCGAGGTGTGGTTGGCCCGGGCCCGCGCGGACGCTGAGCGGTTGGCCGGCGAGGACCTGTCCGACGAGCCCAACGCCTGGTGATCCGTGGCTCCATTCATCGCCTAGACCTCGGGGAAGCCCGCCGAGGCCATGAGCAGCGAGGCCGCCGGTACGGGCTCGTCCTCAGTCCGACGCAGATGAGCTGGTCGGTCATCACCATCATTGCGGCGTCCACCAGCGCACAGCCCGCGACTGTCCGGCCCGAAGTCGAACTGGGGGGTGTCGCCACCCGCATCCTGGTCGACCAGATCCGTAGCATCGACGTCCGTTATGTCGCCGATGAGCCCACCTTTTACCTCGCCGGGCACGAGCTCGCCGAGGTCGAGCAGGCAGTGACGCGCTACCTCGGACTCTGAAGCCCGATCAGGCGGTGGGTGGTGCCATCGCCCCGGTCATGATCGCGACGGCGTCGGACATGGTGTGCGACTGCGGGCTGACCACAGCGATCCGCCGCCCAAGGCGCTGGATGTGGATCCGGTCGGCCACCTCGAACACGTGCGGCATGTTGTGGCTGATCAGGACGACGGGCAGGCCGCGGTCGCGGATGCTGGTGATCAGCGCAAGCACCCGGTTGGACTCCTTGACGCCCAGCGCCGCAGTCGGCTCGTCCATCACCACGAGCCGTGAACCGAACGCCGCCGCCCGTGACACCGCGACGGCTTGCCGCTGCCCGCCGGACAGCGTCTCGACGGCCTGGTTCATGTTCTGCACCGTCAGCACGCCGAGCGCCTTGAGCTGTGACGCGGCCTCGTCACGCATGCCCTTGTGGTCGAGTTGGCGGAAGACCGTGCCGCGGATGCCCTTCTTGACCCGTTCGCGGCCCAGGAACAGGTTGGCCGCGATGTCGAGTGCGGGGCAGACCGCCAAGGACTGATAGACCGTCTCGATCCCGGCGTCGCGCGCCGCGAGCGGGTTGGCGAACCGCACAACCTCGCCGTCGAGCCGGATCTCCCCCTCGTCGGCGGTCTCGGCCCCGGTGAGGCACTTGATGAGCGTGGACTTCCCGGCCCCGTTGTCTCCGATAACGCCCAGGATCTCACCGGGCATCAGGTCGAAGTCGCTGCCACTGAGTGCGGTAACGCTGCCATAGCGCTTGACCAGGCCGTGCGCGGACAACACAGGGGCCGCGCCCCCGGTCGGTGATTCCACCATCTCGGTCGCGGTGCTCACAGCTTGACCCTCCGGATCCACTGGTCGAGGGTGACCGCGCCGATGACCAGGACACCGGTCGCGAGGAGTTGCCACTGCTGGTCGACGCCAGCGATCCCCAGCCCGACGCTGAACGTGGTGACCACCAAGGCCCCCAACAGGGTGCCCAACACTAGGCCACGACCACCGAACAGGCTCGTGCCACCAAGCACCACGGCCGTGATCGATGCCAGGTTCTCGGTCTGACCCGACTGCGGGCTGGCGCTGCCGACTCGGCCGATGAGCACCCACGCGGCCACCGCGCACAGCAGGCCGGCAACGACATAGACGCTGAGCAGGACGCGACGGACCCGGATGCCGGACAGCCGCGCGGCCTCGACGTCGTCGCCGACGGCGTAGACGTGGCGACCCCACGGCGTGTTGCGCAGCACGTAGGCCATGACCGCGAAAAGCAGGAGCATGAGGATCGAACCGTAAGAGATCTTGGTCCCTGCGACCGACACGCCTTGGCCGAGGAAGAGCATCACCGAGGACATGTCGGTGCCCCGCACCGTCGCGCTCTTGGAGTACAGCAGGTTGATCGCGAAGAAGATGCTGAACGTCCCCAGCGTGACGATGAAGGGCGGCAGCTTCAGTCGGGTCACCAACAGGCCATTGACCAGCCCGCAGGCCACACCGACCAGAAATCCGATGAGCAGCGCGAGTGGCCCGGGGACGCCCTGTTCCGCATTGACCTTGGCCATCGTGATCATGCTCAGCACCATGATGGCGCCGACAGACAGATCGATACCCGCGGTCAGGATGATGATGGTCTGACCGATCGCCAGCACCGCGATCGGTGCCGTCTGCTGCAGGATGAGCACGAAGGTGCCCGACGCGAAGAAGCGATCGGGATTCCACAGCGAGAACACGACGAGCGCAGCCGCCAGGACCATTGCCGGGCCGAGGATCGGCTGGGCATGGAGCACCCGCTGCACCCGGCGGCCCAGGCTCACCGGCGGGCGAACCTCGGCGGGGTCGTCGGGCGCGGGGGCAGACGGGACGGTGGCGGCCTGCGTGGTCATCGGCAGTCCTCTTCGTCGGGGGATCGGATCCAGCCAAGAACAGAACTGTAGGTGGTACGCGTGGGGCCGCCGCGACTCGGCGGCCCCCACGCAGGAACAGGTGCTCAGCTGCGGTGACCGATCAGCCCCAGCAGTTGTCCAGGCCCCACGCCGAGTCCTCGGACTCGATGCCGTCGAAGGGCTCGTCGGTGATGAGGTTGACGCCGGTGTCGAAGAAGTCGAGACCCTCGGTCGGCTCGGGCACGGTGCCGTCCTCGGCAAACTGCGCGATCGCCTCGACGCCCAGGCCCGCCATGTCCAGCGGGAACTGCATGGACGTCGCGCCGATGATGCCGGCCTCGACGTTCTCGACGCCGGGGCAGCCGCCGTCGACCGAGACGATGATGACGCCCTCCTTGCCGGCGGACTGCAATGCCTGGTAAGCGCCCTGGGCAGCCGGCTCGTTGATGGTGTAAACGAGGTTGATGTCGGGGTCCTGCGCGAGCAGGGTCTCCATGGCGGTCAGGCCGCCCTCCTCGGAGCCGTCGGTGACCTCGTTGCCGACGATCCGGGGATCGTCCTCGTCGCCGTTCTGGGTGTCGTCGGCGGTGTCGATGCCGAACCCGGTGAGGAAGCCCTGGTTGCGGGCGACGTCGACGGACACGCCGTTGGCGTTGAGGTCGAGCAGCGCAATCTTGGCATTCGCCGCGTCGTCGCCCAGCTTGGCCAGCGCCCACTGACCGATCAGTTCACCGGCCTTGAAGTTGTCTGTGGCGAACGTGGCGTCCGCCGCGTCCACCGGCTGCAGCGGGGTGTCGAGCGCGATGACCAAGATGCCGGCGGCCCGCGCCTCCTCGACCTTGGCCACGATGGCCGAGGTGTCCGACGCGGTCAGCAGGATGCCGTCCGCACCCGCGGCGATCAGGGTGTCGATTGCGGCCACCTGGGTGTCGTTGTCGCCGTCCTTGGTGCCGGCGAAGGTCTGCAGCTCGATGCCGAGCTCGTCGGCCTTGGCCTGCGCGCCCTCCTTCATCTTGACGAAGAAGGGGTTGGTGTCGGTCTTGGTGATGAGGCCGACGAGTATCTCGCCGTCCCCACCGGCGGCACCACCGGCCGCGTCCGTGGCCTCCTCGACCGCGGAACCTCCGGCCGAGACGGCATCGGAGGCCTCGTCGGAGGCCGAATCGCCGCCACAGGCCGCGAGGGTGAGCATCGCTGCCGCTGATGCGGCGAGCAGGACATGGTGACGCCCGAAGCGTCGGGTCATGGGAAGTCCTCCTTTGGACCTCGCGTCGTCGCGCCCGGTGCGACAACGTTGTCAGTACCCTGCTCGCCCGTATACCGTCCCGTCAATGCCCGAGATCAACTCGTGACCTGCACGTGGCCGGTGAACTGACAACGTTGTCCAGCGAGACCGGCAAGACCGCTGATATCCACTGTCACCTCCCCCGGAGCCGATGATGACCTCGTGATGACTCCGATCGTGCCACCGGCCGCACCCGTGCCCGGCGCCGCCGAGCGGACCCGCCGCCGCCGGCCCACCATGAACGATGTGGCCCAGCTGGCCGGGGTGGGCCTAAAAACCGTCTCTCGCGTCGTCAACGGCGAGGTCGGCGTGACCCCGGAGATGGTGATCCGGGTACGCCATGCCATCGCGACACTGGGCTACCGCCCCGACGTCGGCGCCAGCGCGCTGCGCCGCTCCGACGGCCGCAGCGGCGCCATCGGCATCGCACTGGAGGACGTCGCCAACCCGTTCTCCAGCGCCGTGCTGCGCGGCGTCGAGGACGCCGCCCGCCGCAACGGTGTGCTGGTGCTCGCGAGCAGCATCGACTCCGACCCCGGGCTGGAGCGCGAAGTACTCATTGCCTTCGTCGACCGGCGGGTCGACGGCATCATCCTGATGCCCTCCACGGGTGACTTGAGTTACCTGCCCGACGAGATCGACCCGGTGACCCCCGTCGTGGCGATCGACCGGCGTCCCCGCGGCGTCGACCTCGACCTCGTCCTGACGACCAATGCCCTCGGCGCCCAGCAGGCCGTCGAGCACCTCCTGGGGCACGGTCACCGCCGAATCGCCTTCCTGGGCGACACCGTCGGCCTGAGCACCGCCGGCGAGCGCCACGGCGGTTTCGTGACGGCGATGGCAACGGCCGGGGTGGCCATCGACGAACGCATGGTCAGGCGCAACATCTCGGGTGAGGGCCAGGCCGAGGCGACCGTGCTCTCACTGCTGTCGGTCGTGCCCGGGCAGCGTCCCACGGCCGTCTTCGCGGCCCAGAACCTTCTCACCGGCGGGGCGGTCCGGGCACTGCAGCGACTCCGGCTGCACGAAAAAGTGGCTGTGGTGGGTTTCGACGACTTCCCGCTCGCGGACCTGCTCGTGCCCGGCGTCACGGTGGTGGCGCAGGACCCGCCCGCGATGGGGCACGAGGCGGCGCGGCTGCTGTTCGACCGGCTGGACGGCGACGACACGCCCGCGCAGACGGTGCTGGTGCCCACTCGCCTGATCCGGCGCGGCTCGGGCGAGATCCGACCCGTCGACCCGGCCTAGGCTCAACCCGTGGCCGCCCAGCTGGAGATCACGTCGGCGATGCCGCAGAGCGTCCTGCTCGACCTGCCGTGGCAGCAGCCGCTGGAGGACTGGCCGGCTGAGGTGCTGGCCGCGCTGCCCCGAGGGATCTCACGACACACCGTGCGCTTCGTCCGCCTGGCCGGCACCGTCTACGCAGTCAAGGAGATCACCGAGAAAGTGGCCCGGCGGGAGTACAGCATGCTGCGCTCCCTGAGCCGTCTCGACATCCCTGCCGTGCAGCCCGCGGCCGTGGTCTCCGGCCGCCTCGACGCCGACGGCGAGGAGCTGGAAGCGTGCCTGGTCACCAAGCACCTGCCGTTCTCGCTGCCGTACCGGGCGCTGTTCAGCCAGTCCCTGCGCCCGGACACCGCCGCCCGGCTGATCGATGCGCTGACGGTGCTCCTCGTGCGGTTGCATCTCGTGGGGTTCTTCTGGGGCGATGTGTCCCTGTCGAACACGCTGTTCCGGCGGGATGCGGGATCCTTCGCCGCCTACCTGGTCGACGCCGAGACAGGTGAGCTGCAGCACCGCCTCAGTCCGGGCCAGCGCGCCTACGACCTTGATCTGGCCCGGGTCAACATCGCCGGGGAGTTCATGGACCTGCAGGCCGCCGAGTTGCTGGACGAGGAGTTCGATCCCATCGCGATGAGCGACATCATGGTCGAGCGCTACCGCAGCCTCTGGGCCGAACTCACCGACGAGGAGTCCTTCGAGCGGGGCGAGCGGTGGCGGGTCGACGCCAGGATCCGACGGCTGAACGAGCTGGGATTCGACGTCGGCGAGCTGGACATCACGACGGATCTGACCGGGACGAGTGTGCGGATCCAGCCCAAGGTCGTCGACGCCGGTCACCACTCGCGGCGGCTGCTGCGGCTGACCGGGGTCGACGCGCAGGAGAACCAGGCGCGGCGGCTGCTCAACGACATGGACGCCTACATCGCATCGCTGGACATACAGGGCGAGGACGAGGAGATCCTGGCTCACCAGTGGATGGCGGACGTCTTCGAACCGGTCGTGCGCGCTGTGCCGCGGACCATGCGCCGAAAGCTGCAGCCGGCCGAGGTCTTCCACGAGGTGATGGAGCACCGGTGGTTCCTCTCTGAGCAGGCTGGTCGCGACGTCGGCGTGGGCGAGGCGGTCCGCAGCTACGTCGACCAGATCCTGGTCCACCGGCCCGACGAGAAGGCCGTCGTGGACGGCGCCGACACGATGGCCATCCCTGTCATCCTCATAGAGTGACCAGGGCTCACCTGCCCCCACTCACGCCGCAGGGCGCCGGTCGCGCCCAGGTAACAGGACGTCTTGCGCCCCCCACACCACGGGGGCGCGGCCCCGGTGCGCACGCAGACCTGGACGGCGTCGAGCAGCACCGTCGGCCGCCAGGCCTCGCATGAAGGTGGCCGTCAGTCCTCCAGCGCGGCGTCGAGCGTGATCCTCGTGGCGGCCAGGGCCTTCGAGACCGGGCAGGTCGCGTGAGCCTGCGCCGCGAGCTCCGCGAAGCGCTCGGCGTCCAGGCCGGGAATCCTGGCCCGCAGCGTCACCTCGATCTTCGGGACGTGATAGCCACCGGCGGGGTCCGGTCCGAAGAACACCTCGGCGCTGACGTCGATGGACTCCGCGGTGATGCCCGCCGCACCGAATGTCCCGGCCGTGTTCATGGCCAGGCAGGAGGACAGCGCCGCGGCCAGCAGTTCCTCCGGGCTGGTCTTGCCGTCCGGCGCCTTCTCGGCCGCTCGGGTCGGCAGGCTGATCTCGAACTGGCCCGCGTTGGAGGAGTCGAAGGTCACGTCACCATGACCCTCCTGCAGGGTGCCGCTCCAGCGGGTCGTCGAGTCGCGACTGGTCATGGGTCTGGATGCTCCTTCGTTGGGGCGCGAGGCGTTGCTGACACCGGCAGGTGCCGTCACGGCATGCTAGGTGGTGACGTCGGCAGCGAGAACGACTGCCGTCAGGCCTATGTCGGCGTCGGCAACCGGCTGGGGTTTCTGACACCGCGAGGATCGGCCGGCTCTGCGAGGCTGCAGCATGACCATCACGGACACCGTCACGCTGCCGGACGTCCTCGCTGCCCGCGATCGAATCTCCGGGCGGGTGCGGCACACGCCGACGATGCCCGTCGAGGTGCCGACGCCGAACGGCCCGCTGACGGTCCAGCTGAAGCTCGAGTGCCTGCAGGTGACCGGGTCGTTCAAGCCCAGGGGCGCGCTGAACTCGCTGCTGGCCTCGGGCGCGAGTGCCGTCGTCGCCTGCTCGGGCGGCAACCACGGCCTGGCGGTCGCTTGGGCGGCGGCGAAGCTGGGGGTCAAAGCGACCATCGTCGTGCCCGACTCCGCCGCGGCGACCAAGGTGGCGGCGATGCTGCGAGCCGGTGCCGAGGTGATCCAGCACGGTGACGTCCCGGCTGAGGCGTTCGCCGTCGCGGACACGCTGGCGATCGAGCGCGGCTGGCCGCTGGTGCACCCCTACGACCAGCCCGCCGTGGTGGCCGGGCAGGGGACGCTGGGCCTTGAGCTGCTCGCCGACGCCCCCGAGGTGACCCACTGGCTCCTCGCCGTGGGTGGCGGTGGCTTCCCGGCCGGCGTCGCGCTCGCGCTCGACGGGCGAGCGGGGGTGGTGCCGGTGGAACCGACGGGCTGCCCGAGCCTGGCCGAAGCGCAGCGCATGGACCACCCGGTGCCGACGAGGGCCGAGGGCGTCGCACGCACCAGCCTGGGCGCCCCGTCACTCGGGCAGCTGCCGTGGCAGATCCTCCGTGATCGGGTGGGTCCGTGCCGGCTGGTCAGCGACGACGACATCGTCGCCGCTCAGCAATGGCTGTGGCGAGAGATGCGGGTCGTCGCGGAGCCGGGCGGCGCCACCGCCCTGGCCGCGTTGCTCAGCGGTGCGTGGCAGCCGCCGGAGGGTGCCCTGGTCGGTGCGGTGGTCTGCGGCGGCAACGCCGACTCGCTGCCCGAGTAGGCGCGCTGCCCGAGTAGGCGCGATGCCCGAGTGAGCGCTCAGCGCCGCAGCGTGTACAGCGCCACGCCCGCCGCGACCCCCGCGTTCAGGCTCTCGTTGCCCCCGGACATCGGGATGCTGACGATGACGTCGCAGGTCTCTCTGATCAGACGACCGAGGCCGTCGCCCTCGGCACCGATCACCAGGCAGACCCCCCGCGACGCGGTGCCGTACGCCAGCGCGAGATCGGGCAGGTCGATCTCGCCGCCGGCGTCCAAGCCAACCACCAGCAGGCCGGCGCGCTGGTAGTCCTGTAGCGCGCGGACCAGGTTGCTGGCCCTGGCCACCGGCGCCCGGACCACCGCGCCGGCGCTGGACTTCCACGCTCCGGCGGTCATCCCGGCCGAGCGGCGGGCGGGCACCACGACGCCCTGGCCACCGAAGGCGGCGACGGAGCGAACGACGGCCCCGAGGTTGCGGGGGTCGGTGACGCTGTCCAGCGCCACGACCAGCGGCGGCACGTCGTCCGGCGCCATCCGGAGCAGATCGTCGGGGTGCGCGTACTCATACGGTGGCACCTGCAGCGCGAGCCCCTGGTGCACTGCGCGGTTGGTCAACCGGTCGAGGTCGATCCGGCTGGCCTCCATCACCGGGAGATTGATGTCCGCTCCCAGCGCCAGTGCCTCACGGACCCGGTCGTCGGTATCGATCCTTGTCATCAGGTACATGGCGGTTGCCGGGACACCCGCCCGCAGCGCCTCGACGACCGGGTTTCGCCCCGCGACGTACTCCGATCCGGTGCCGGCCCGTGACGGTCGCCGCGGCGGCGGGCCGGAGCGTGGCCCCTCACCGCGGCCGCCAGGAGACTTCGGAGCCGACCGGCCCGGCGTCGCGGCGCGCTTCTCGGCAGCGGCGGCCCGCCGGGCCGCGGGGTGGCCGGTGCGCTCCTCGGCCTTGGGAGTGGGCCCACGCCCTTCGAGACGATCCCGGTTGTGACCGCCGGTGCCGACGCGGGGGCCCTTCTTGGAGCCGACCTTGCGGACCGCCCCTCGGCGCTCGGAGTTGCCGGCCATCAGGCGTCCACCCGGTCGCGCTCCGCGGGCGATCGCTCGTCGAGGCTCCACCGGACGCCCTCGGCGGTGTCCTCGATGAGCAGCCCCGCGGCGGCCAGCTGGTCCCGGATCGCGTCGGCGGCCTGGAAGTCGCGGGACGCACGCGCCTGAGCCCGCGCGGCCAGTCGTTCGGAGATCAACGAGTCGAGCGCGGCGACCGCCCGCTGGTCGCCCGCCGCGACGCTGGTGTCGGGCTCGACCCCGAGGATGGCGGTCATGGCCAGCACCGCGCGCGCCGCACCGACCGCGACGGCGTCTTCGCCCGCGGCCAGCGCGACGTTGCCCTCGTGGACCACGCCGTGCACCGCCGCCAAGGCCGCTGGGACGCCCAGGTCGTCATTCATCGCCAGGACGAAATCGGCGCACAGTACACCGGGCTCAGCCAGGGCGTCGGCACCGGCGCGGTCGCGAACCCTGTCCAGGAAGGCGGCGATCCGCTGCCAGGCCACCCCCGCCTCGGCGAGGGCGGCCGGACTGAACTCGATGTGGGACCGGTAGTGGCCGGCCACCATGTAGTACCGGAGCACCTCGGGGCGAGTGTGGCCGAGCAGGTGCTCCACTCCCAGCACGTTGCCGAGACTCTTGCTCATCTTCTCCCCGGACGTCGTGATCCACGCGTTGTGCATCCAGATCCGGGCGAACGGGTCGCCGACCGCTCGGGACTGCGCCAGCTCGTTCTCGTGGTGCGGGAAGCGCAGGTCGATCCCGCCGCCGTGGATGTCGAACTCGGGCCCGAGGTAGCGGGTCGCCATCGCCGAGCACTCCAGGTGCCAGCCCGGCCGACCCCAGCCCCACGGCGTCGGCCAGGCTGCGGTCGCGGGCTCGCCGGCCTTGGCGGCCTTCCACAGCGCGAAGTCGCGGGGATCGCGCTTGCGCGAGGCGAACCGCGGGTCGGTGTCGTCGGCGGGCGCGAGGTCGGCGAGACCCTGGCGGGTCAGCTCGCCGTACTGCGGCCACGAGGCGACATCGAAGTACACATCGGCCGTGGGCCGCCCGCCGCCGTCGGAGTCGCAGGGCACGACATAGGCGTGGCCGGCGTCGACGAGGCGCTTCATGTAGTCGACCATCTCAGTGGCGTGACCGGTCGCCCGGGGCTCGTAGGTCGGCGGCAGGATCCGCAGCGCCGCCGCCGCCGCGGTGAACTCGCGCTCGTAGGCGTAGGCGTGGGCCCACCACTCGCGGCGCTGCTCGGCGGACTTCACGAGGATCTTGTCGTCGATGTCGGTGACGTTGCGGACCAGCGTGACCTGGTAGCCCGACCATTCCAGCCAGCGGCGCAGCACGTCGTAGACGACAAAGGCTCGGAGGTGGCCGATGTGTGGGCTGGCTTGGGGTGTGGCGCCGCAGACGTAGATCCCGACATGACCCGGCGTGATGGGCTCGAAGGGAGCCTGGGTGCGGCTGAGGCTGTCGTACAGGCTCAACCGAGATCGGTCGAAGCGGTCGGTCGTCACGACCGACCAGAGTATGCGCTCCTGGCATGCGCCCTTACCGGCCGACGATCGCGCGGTCGATCATGCGGCGAGCAGTTCCCCCTGGGCCGTGACATCCGACGAGACGTCTGAAGCGACAATTGACGCGGCGACGAGGCGCGGGTCCGCTGGGCCGGCCCCCTCGGTACCTGAGGCTGAATCGCCATGACCGGCGGCGACGGCGGCCGAGGCGAATGCGGCGACGGCGACGACGCCGCCGATCACCCACCAGACCACCTGGCCACGGGACGGACGGGGAATCGGCGTCATCCGGAGACGGCCGCTGACGGAAGCCACGGTGGCACGTTACCCGCTCGCCGTAGGACCGGCGTCACCGCTAGAGCCACCACACCTGAGAAGGCTGTGGATGTCGCCGACGGTCACCTCCGCGCCGCTGGACGTCGGCGTCGACCATGGCGGCCGCACTCCGGTGGGCGGCCCGCTTCAGGCTGCCGTGATGGGCTTCGAGGCGGATCTACACCACCGGTATGCCTACGTCGTAGCTGCGTGTCGGTCATGCCTCAAGGCCGCTGCTGAGTTGAGTGATCAGCGCGGTGGCGATGGCGGCGGCGCCCTCGCCCCGACCGGTCAACCCGAGGCCATCGGTGGTGGTCGCCGACACCGACACCCGGCCACCGGCGGCTTCGCTGAGCACGGCCTCCGCCTCGGCCCGGCGGGCGCCGAGCCGCGGTGAGTTGGCGATGACCTGGATGGCGATGTTGCCGACCTGCCAGCCGGCGGCGGCCAAGCGCCGCGCGGCCTCCGCCAGCAACGCCGGCCCCGACGCCCCGGCCCAGGCCGGGTCCGACGTTCCGAAGTTGGAGCCCAGGTCTCCCAGCCCGGCCGCGCCGAACAGCGCATCGCAGGCGGCGTGGGCCGCCACATCACCATCGGAGTGCCCGTCGAGACCGGCCGGCTCCCCCTCGAAGAACAGCCCGACGAGGTGGCAGGGCCTGCCCGGGACGAACCGGTGCACATCGACGCCGATGCCCACGCGCTGCTCGCTCGCCGTCATCGTCCGTTCCTCATCGTCCGTTCCTCATCGTGGGATCCTCACCGGTGGTTCTTGAGGCGCGCGACGCCAGCACCCACTCCGCGGCCCGGAGATCCTCGACAGTCGTGATCTTGAATGCTTCGGCGTGACCCGGAATGATTGTGACGGTCCCGCCCATCGCCTCGACGGCCCCGGCGTCATCGGTGACCGCGATGGCCAGGTCAGACCGGCGAAGCGCCTCATGGGCCGATTCCAGCACCTCGCGGCGGAAGCCCTGCGGGGTCTGGATGGCTCGCAGCGCGGTCCGCTGGGGCGTCCCCTGGACAGTCCACGGCGGACCGGTCGATTCGTCGACCAGCTTGACGGTGTCCACCACCGCGACTCCCGGCGCTACCGCGTCGTGACCGGACCGGACCGTGGCGACGATCGAGGCGATGGTCCCCGGCGGAGTCAGGCACCGGGCGGCATCGTGGACGAGGACGACCTGAACCGGAGCTGGCAGAGCCGCCAGCCCGGCCTGCACCGACTCGACCCTGTCGCTCCCGCCGGCGACAACGACCAGGTCACGATCCACAGGCCAGCGCCCGGCAAGTGCATTCCTGGCCGCTGACAGTGAGCCGGGCGGCGCGACCACGACCAACAGATCGACGGCCGGTTCCCCGCTGTCGTCACAGGCTGCTGCGACGCCGAGCGCGGCGTGACCGAGCAACGGCAGGCCGCCGAGCAGGACGAACGCCTTCGGCCCAGCACCCAAGCGGGTGCCGGATCCCGCTGCGACGACCACGCACGCAACAAGAGGGACGGGGCGCGGTGCCGCGCCACGTCCCACAGGCACGCCGCTCAGGAGGCGAGGACCTCGTCCAGCACCGCTTCGGCGCGGATCTCGTCGGTCTTCTCGGCTAGCGCCAGCTCCGAGACGAGGATCTGGCGCGCCTTGGCCAGCAGACGCTTCTCGCCAGCAGAAAGACCACGGTTGCCGTCACGACGGTGCAGGTCGCGAACGACCTCAGCCACCTTGATCACGTCACCCGACGACAGCTTCTCCAGGTTGGCCTTGTATCGGCGGGACCAATTGGTGGGCTCCTCCATGCATGGGGAGCGCAGGACCGAGAACACCCGGTCAAGGCCCTCGCGACCGACGACGTCGCGAACACCGACCAGATCCACGTTGTCTGCTGGAACACGAACTGTCAGGTCACCCTGAGCGACCTTCAGAACCAGGTACCGCCTCTCTTGCCCCTTGATGGTGCGGGTCTCGACGGCCTCGATGAGGGCCGCTCCGTGATGCGGGTAGACGACGGTCTCGCCGACAGTGAACGCCATACTGTTGTGCCCCTTTCCGGAATCACACCGTACCACCGTTCCGGCGATCGGCCTACCCCCGCTCTCGCGTTTGTGCTGGTCAGAGCGCATTTGACGGCGACGGGGGGTTGACAACCGCGCCGGGTCGCGCTAGGCGCGCGGAGATCGACCCTGCGCCTGCGAGACGGCCTCCGGTGACTACAGTGATCGGGTGACTGCCAGCCGCACTCCGGGCCGCCCCGGACGACGACGGATGATTACCGTGGGTGCAACCCTACTCACCGCAGTGGTCGTGCTGCCCGGGTGCTCGTTCTGGGCCCCCAACGTGGTGGCACAGAACTACGCACCGTCGGACGGGCTCAACGCCGACCTGCAGGACCTCAAGGTCCGCAACCTGCTGGTGGTCGGCGACACGGCCGAGGGGCCGGGCGTGGTGTCGGGGTCGCTGTTCAACCTCACCGACGAGGCCCTGACCGTGACGATCGGCGTCGGGGAGGCGTCGCCGGAGCAGTCCGTCGACGTACCGCCGAACGGCTACCTGACCATGGTCGGTGCTGCCGCGTCGCCCTCGTCCGCGGCCTCCGAACCGGCGCCGAGCGGGGCCGCGTCGGCGGACTCGGAGACGGCGGCGGCGCCGGGGTCCTCCGGTACCGAGCAGACCGTGCAGGTCGACGTGCTCGGCGTTCCCGCCGGTGCCACCGTTCCGGTCTCGATCAGCAGTCCCGCCGGGGGCACCGTCACGTTGGACACCCCGGTCCTGGCGGCCACGAACGCCTACGAGGGCTTCCTGCCGGCGCCGCCCGCCTGACGTGAGGGGCTGAATCCCAACGGGAGGAAGCCCCTCACACCTCGAACTTGTAGCCCAGTCCTCGCACGGTGACGATGAACCGCGGCGATGCCGGGCTCGGCTCGATCTTCGAGCGAAGACGCTTGATGTGGACATCGAGCGTCTTGGTGTCACCGATGTAGTCGATGCCCCACACCCGGTCGATGATCTGCCCGCGGGTCAGCACCCGACCGGCGTTGCGGATCAGCAGTTCCAGCAGCTCGAACTCCTTCAGCGGCAGCTGCACCCGCACGCCGGATACCGCGACGCTGTGCCGGTCGACGTCGATCCTGACCGGGCCGGCCTCCAGCGTCGACTGGATGAGGTCCTCGCCATCGTCGCGGCGCCGCAACACCGCGCGGATCCGGGCGATGAGCTCGCGCGAGGAGTACGGCTTGGTCACGTAGTCGTCGGCGCCCAACTCCAGGCCCACGACCTTGTCCACCTCGCTGTCCTTGGCCGTCAGCATGATCACCGGGACGTTGCCGCGGGCCCGCAGCTGGCGGCAGACCTCGGTGCCGGAGATCCCAGGCAGCATCAGGTCGAGCAGCACCAGGTCTGCACCGTGCCGGTCGAACTCCTCCAGGGCAACGGTGCCGTCACCGGCCAGCGCCACCTCGTAGCCCTCGCGGCCCAGCACGTAGGACAGCGCATCGGAGAACGACTCCTCGTCCTCCACCACCAGGATGCGGGTCATGGCTCTCCCTTCGCGGCAGCACCGGCCGCCTCCAACTGGCCATCGCCGGTGACCGGCCTGGTCGGCGGAGCGACGCTGTCGCTCTCGCTGACGGGCAGCCGCAGCGTGAACGTCGACCCCTGACCGGGCCTGCTCCACACGGTCACCTCGCCGCCGTGATTCTCGGAGATGTGCTTGACGATGGCCAGCCCCAGCCCGGTACCTCCCGTCTGACGGGAGCGGCCGGGGTCCACCCGGTAGAACCGTTCGAAGATGCGCTTCTGCTCGGCAAGCGGGATGCCGTTGCCGTGGTCGGTCACCCGCACTTCGACGAAGCCGTCCTCGCGACCGACCACGACGCTGACCTTGGTCTGCGGCGGCGAGTAGGCGATGGCGTTGTCGAGCAGGTTACGCACCGCGGTGGTCAGCAGATAGTGGTCACCGTACGTGCGCAGGCTCGTTGCCGCGCCCACCTCGATGTCGATGCGCTGCGCCTCTGCCCGCCAGCGCGCCTGGTCGACCGCGTCGCTGACCAGGCGGTCAATGTCGATGAGTTCGGTCGCGGTCAAGGCGTCGACCACCTGCAATCGGGACAGCTCGATGATGTCCTGCACCAGCCGGGTCAGGCGCTCGGCTTCCACCCGCATCCGCTCGGAGAAGTGACGAATGGCGGCGGGGTCGTCCGCGGCGTCGGCCATCGTCTCGGCGAGCAGGCTGATCGCACCGACCGGTGTCTTGAGTTCGTGACTGACGTTGGCGACGAAGTCACGGCGCACCTCGTCGACCCGGCGGGCCTCGCTGCGGTCCTCGACCAGCAGCAGCGCCACCCCGTGGCCGATTGGGGTAACCCGTGCGACGACGTTGATGCTGACCGAACCGACCAGACCACGTGTCAGTTCCAAATCCGCCTCGCACGTGCCACCGAGCTCGAAGGCGTCGACGACCAGCGCCCGGAGTTCCTCGTGGCGCAGCTCGTTGTCCAACGCCAAGCCGAAGCCATAGGCGGTCGGTGTCGCCCGCACCACCCGGTTGCGCCCGACCACGACGGCGGCGACACGCAGCGCGCCGAGGACATCGACAAGGGTGTCGACCGTCGCCCGATCGCCGACATCGTCGAAACGGTGCCGCTGCGGGACGAGGTCGGTCGCCTGCCGCCGGCCACGCTCCCCTATGACGCGAAAGCGATAGAAGGCAACGGTCAGTAACAGCCCTACGGCCGCCCCTCCCAGCGCCGCGAGCAGGTCCCAGGCCGCCACGAGCGCAGCGTAGTTCAGTCGCCCGGGCAACCACCTGCCCGTTGACCTGTTACGGGTGAATTGTTCCGATTGTCTGTTAACTCGAACTTTGCCGGGTGTTCACCGACCTTGCTTGGCAACCGCCGCTGCCGCCGTGGCAGCCGCCACCGGATCCAGGTAGCGGCCGACACCCGACGGTTGCGGATCGTCACCACCCTCGCCGAGATCGAGGGTATAGACCAGGGGGATGCCGGTGGGGATGTTCAGGCCCGCGATGTCCGCGTCGGAGATGCCGTCGAGGTGCTTGACCAGCGCCCGCAGCGAGTTCCCGTGCGCCGCGAGCATGACCACCGCCCCCGCCCGCAGGTCCGGCACGACGGCGTCGCGCCAGTACGGCAGCATCCGGGCCACCACGTCTGCCAAGCACTCGGTACGCGGCATCTCGGCGCCCAACCCGGCATAGCGAAGATCGCCGGCCTGCGAGTACTGCGCATCCGGCTCGATGGGGGGCGGCGGGGTGTCATACGAGCGGCGCCACAGCATGAACTGCTCCTCGCCGAACTCGGCCAGGGTCTGCTTCTTGTCCTTGCCCTGCAACGCACCGTAGTGGCGCTCGTTGAGCCGCCAGGACCTGCGCACGCCGATCCAGTGCCGATCGCAGGCGTCGAGGGTGAGGTATGCGGTGCTGATCGCCCGTCGCAGCACCGAGGTGTGGACGAGATCGGGCAGCAGGCCCGCGTCGGCGAGCATCCGGCCCGCGGCACGGGCCTCGCCCTCGCCCTTGTCCGACAGCGCGACGTCGACCCAGCCGGTGAACAGGTTCCGCGCGTTCCACTCGCTCTCGCCGTGACGCAGCAGGATCAGGGTGCCCTCAGTCATGGGCTAACCCTGGCAGATCCTCGACCGTCAGTCGGCCGCGCGCGGCCTGAGGGCGTCGAGGTTGGTCGCTGGCAGGCCGCGTGCGAGCCGCCACTGCAGCTCACGGTCGATGGCGGCGGCGAACCCGCGGCGCAGCAACTCGTCGAAGGACTCGTCCGCGGTGTGCGCCATGCCGCCCAACAGGTCGTCGACGACGCGCTCACCCCCGGCCGCGAGAACCGCCCCCAGCGGCACCCGGCCGACCAGGTAGATGTCGCCGCGGTCGTCGACGGCCCAGGCGACGCCGGGCAGTCTCGTGTTGCGCCGCAGCAGCCATTCGTGGACACCTGCGGCATCATCGTCGGGGCGCCGGCACACGAAAGCCGTGGCCGAGACGGTGTGCGCACCCACCAGCAGCGACACCGTGGTGGCCAGCCGGTGCTCGCCGGGTAGTTGCGCGACGATCTCACCGGGTCGCCGACCGGTGGCGTGGTCGACGCCGGCGGCGGCCAGCACTGCGAGCACGGCGGCGACCCCGGCCTCTCGCGGGGAGGGCGGGTCGAGCGCCCCGGCGTAGACCTGCAGCGTGCGCTCTGCGGTTGCCGTCCACGAGAACCGCTGGGCATGCCGCCGCGCCGCGATGCCCAGATCTCGCCGACGAGCCGGATCGGCCAGCAGGTCGTGCAGGACCGTCGCCCATACGTCCTCGTCGCGGCCCTCGATCAGGACACCGGAATCGCCGTCGCGGACAGCGTCGCGCAGCCCGCCCACGGCAGCGGCCACGACCGGCGTGCCGGCGGCCTGGGCTTCCAGCACCACCAGACCGAAGGACTCGTGCCGTGACGGCACCGCGACCAGATCGGCGGCGTGATACCACCGGGCGAGCTCCGCGTGGGGCACCGGGCCACGGCGGTCCACCACGTCGGCAACGCCGAGCTGGTCGGCAAGGTCGTCGAACCAGCCCGGGTCGCCGGCACCGGACGGCCCACCGATGACGACCAGCCGTGGCGTGTCGAGGCCTCGCTCGCGCATCGCAGCCAGCGCTCGCAGCAACAGGTCCGGGCCCTTGTGAGGCTGCACCCGGCCCACGAAGAGCACGATCGGCTCGGCTGCGGGCAGGCCGAGCGCCGCGCGGTCGGAACGGTCGCCAGGCCCGGCGCCCGCCATGCTCCGGGGTGCGAAGGCGGCCAGATCGACACCGGGCGAGACGACGTGAACCCGGGCAGCCGGCGCGTCATAGTGCGTCGTAAGGTCAGCCGCCTCGTCGGCGGTGTTGACGATGAGTGCGGCGGCGGTGGCAGCCAACCGCGCCTCTCCCGCCAGCCTGACCGCCGGCTCTCGGGTCGAGGGGTCGGTGGCGTTCTTGACTGCCGCCATGGTGTGCATGCTGTGCACCAGCGGGACGTGCCACGCCGCGGCCAGCACCGCACCGACCTCGCCGGAGAGCCAGTAGTGGCTGTGAATCACGTCGTAGGGACCTCGACCAGCGGTGAGTACCGCGGCGGCGAAGCCAGGCAGCAACCCTGGCAGATCGTCCTTGCCGGCACGTCGTCGAGGGCCTACGGGGATCGAGACCACGGTGCAGCCGTTCGCGGCCGTGATCGCGTGCGGACCCTGTGTGTAGACGTCAACCTCGACCCCCTCGACGGCCAGATGAGCAGCCAGTTCGGCGATGTAGACGTTCATCCCGCCCGCGTCACCGCTGCCGGGTGGGTCCAGCGGGGACGTATGAACACTGATCATGGCCACCCGCCCGACACCCACGGCCTGACGGTAGTCGCCGGGCCACGCTGCCGGTCGTCGGTAGTCGCCGCCTGGGCTGCCGGGCGTGAGGTCAGCCGGTGCCCGGCCGGTGGGCCGGGTGACGCGCGGCGCCACCAGCCCCAACCGGTTGCGACGGGCGGACCGCTGGCTGGCCCGCCATGAGGTTCTGCTGCGCCGCGCGGCGACCTGAGGTCGAGGTGGTCGGGGCGCCCGACGGGCTGCTGCTGGACGGCACCTGCGACGAGGTCGGGCGGTCGGCGAAGGTACTGATCTCGCAAGCCACGCCGCCGCTGCACGGTTCGGCGCTGTGGCGTGACGGCACGGTGGAGGTTGGGTGGGATGCGGTGTCAGGCTGATGCGGGCAAGGCGACGACGGTCACGATGGCCTCGTCCTTGCTGACGTCGATGGTGACCCGGGGCAGCCCCACGGCCGTCGCTGCGGCCGCGGGCGCCTCTTCCGACACGACCACCACCGTGCCCAATACGGCATCCGGCTGCGGCCACAGCCGCGCGGTGACCGTGCCACGGGAGACCGACTCGATGACACCGACCAGTACCCGCCGCAGCAGGGCTCGGCCCGCGGGGTCGGCCCCAGCGGGACCGCGGTGACCCACCGGGCTCGATCCGGCGTCGTCCAGCAGGACGACGCGGACGCCTCGCGCTCGTGCCGCCCAGGCACCCGCCGCGACTGCAGCGTCGACCAGCCCGCGGCCTCGAATGCCGTCGCGCAACGTGGCCTCGAGGAGCCGGCACTCCGCCACCAGGCGCCGGCCCGGCGGCTGTCCGCTGGTCAACCGGGTCAGCACCGGGCCGGCAAGGCGGGAGACGTCGGCCAGCCGGTCGGCCCGCTCGAGGTCGCCGGCACGCACCGCCGCCGCGAACCGGCCGGCGGCGATCCGCTCGGCGTGGGCCCGCTCGACGTCGATCCGCGAGGTGCGCATCAGAGCGGCGATGCCGACGCACAGCACCACGGCCGCGGTCGGCGTGGTCACCCGGTAGAGCGCCTCCACCCAGCCGTCGACGCCCTGACCACTGGCCAGGCCGCTCCACAGCAGGGTGACAATGGCACTGCCGACGGCACCGACTACGCCGAGAGCCGGATGACCGCGCAACACCACGGCCGACATCGGCGCCGCGATCAGGCTCGGGTACCACATCGCATAACTGGGCAGGCCCGGGATGAGCACCGAGACCACCAGCAGGCTGGCCGCCAGGACGGCAGCCGTGACAGTGACGGCGAGGACGCGGGGCAGCCGGCCGGTCGGCTTGGCGAAGACCGCGGCGCAGGACGCCAATGACAGCCCCAACGCGACGTAGTAGGGCACCGGGTCGGTGACCTTGAACTCATGGGCGACGGCGAGCACCACGTGCACGGCGGCGAACAGCGCGACGGCGATGGTGACGAGGACCAGCCGGGGCTGGCCGATCATGTCCCGGCCGTCACGGCATGGCGGGCCGACCAGCGCAGCGTCACCGTGGTGCCCCGCTCGGGGGCGGATTCGATGTCCGCGCTGCCACCGGCGTTGCGGATCCGGCCGATGATCGAGACGGCGAGCCCGAGCCGTTCCGGCGGCACGGCGTTCGGATCGAAGCCCGGCCCGTCGTCGGAGATCCTGATCGCCAGGTCCGCCGGCGTGACGGCAGCAGGGGCCTGCTCCGGACCGATCGAGACCCGGACCGGCGCCGTGCCGTCGGGCCGCCGGGTGTGCCGGACGCTGTTGCGAACCGCTTCGGCCGTGGCCTCCACGATGGCCCGAGCCACCGGCTCGGGAACATCCGGGCCTGCCGCCGTGGAGATGACCGCCGCCGGGGCCAGCACGCGCACCCCCGCCTCGACCCGTCGGTGGAGTTCGGTGAACGTCACCGGCCGTTGGGCCGGCGCCAGCCCGGTCTGCGACGTTCGCTCCAGCGCCGCCAACGCCTCCCCGGCAAGGACGGGCACGTCGGGCGAGCCCGCCGAGCGAACCGCCAGCAGCAGGGCCGCCAACACCCTGTCGTGCAGCACCGCGTCGACCTCGGCCCGGGCGTCGGCCGCCGCCGCCAGCTCCGCCGCCGAGGTGCCTGCTTTCCTGGCTTGCTGCTCGTCGACGTCGAGCCGCCGGGCGCCGGATCTGGCGGCGCGCACCAGCAGGGCCAGTCCCACGCCGAGCGCGACCACCAGGCCCCACTCGATCAGGGGGTAAGGGAACTCGCCCTCGCCGCCGGTCTCGTCGAAACGCAGCAGGGTGTACCAAGCGCCCAGGCCAGTCGCGTAGCCCGCACTGAGCACGATCGAGTCGAACGTCGCGACGGCCGCCAGCGCCAGCGGCAGGATCAGCCAGAGCCAGGGCAACCGTTGCGAGGTGACGTCGGTGTCCACGACACCCGCTGGCCACAGCGTCACTGCGACGAAGACCACCGCCGCGAGTCCGGCGGCCGGCCAACGAGAGGTGGATCGGCTCGTTCCGGCCGCCAGGACCGGGAGGGCGGCGACCGCGATCATGGCGATGACCAGGACATCCCACCAAGGCGCCATGGCGGGCGCCTGATGGACGGCCCCGAAGGCCCAGGCGGGTGCCGTCAACCATGTCATCCTGCCGAGCAGTCGCGCGGTGACCTGCTGCAAGGCGACCGTCCCCGGGCCGGGGGCGGCTTCGCTCACCGTTCAAGGCGCGACGGCGCCCCCGGGATCGTCATGGTCGCCGGCAGGTACCCGTCCTCGACCGCCCGGTGGTACAGCGCCAGCTTGGTCTGCGCGGGCCGGTCCACGCTGGCGTACTTGCGGCGCACCCGGAGCAGGTACTCCTTGTAGGTGCCGAGGCTGATGCCCATCCGGCGCGCGGCCGACTTCATGCCCAGCCCCATGGCGTACAGCCGCAGCGCCTCGGACTCGCGCTCGGACAGGTCGGGCCGGGCCTCGGCAGGCGCGGCGTCCAGGGCGGCCGCCCATTCGGTGGTCAGCAGCGGCTCGCCGCGGGCGACGCTGAGGATGGCCGCCTCCAGCTCAGCCATCGTCTGCCCCTTGCTGACCGTGCCGAGCGCGCCGGCGGCCAGGGCCGCTCTCAACTCCGCGGTCGAGGCGAGGCTGGAATAGACGATGACGTCGCAACCGTGGGCGAGCAGTCGGGCGACGTTGTCCTCCGGCATGGAGCCGTCCCGCAGCTGCAGGTCGAGCAGCACCACGTCGATGTCACTGCCGCCGAGCCGCTGCAGCAGTTCGGTGACGGTAGCGGCACCGGGTAGCACCTGCAGCGCCGCGGACTCGCTCAGGCTGGCCCGTACCCCCTCGCGGATCGCCTCGTGATCGTCGACGGCCACGACGCGTGTGAGGGTTGGCATGTCAGCAATCGTGGGCGGTAGCAGGGTCTGCGTCTTCGCGTTCACTGTCCCTCCGTCCGGTCACAGCACGGTGGGTCGGCGCATGGTCTGCGCGATGGTGAGAAAAGGGCGGCGCCGTAGAGCTTCCTGCCCGGAGCTCCCGGCGCCGCCCCCGCTTCCCCAGACCCTGTTTGGGATCGTTGACGCGGGTTCATCGTATGGGTCGAAGCACCGTCGAACTCCGTTCGCGGTGTCCCCTCTTTGGTGGACAAGCCCGCCAACGCCCTGGCGTCACCACCCACCGCGAGCGGAGCCACCACCACTGCGGTACTGCTTGACAGCCGGCCGCACATCGGCGAGGTACACGCCGGCCGCCACCACGCTGAGCAGCACCAGGAAGTTGAGCGGATTGAAGGCCAGCACGAAGACGACCGCGAGTGCTATCCCCAGAACGGCCAACCAGAAGGTCTTCGACCGTTTCCCGGCGTAGGAGAAGGCCTCCTTGGGACGGCGCACCGCATCGATGAAGCTGAAGCCGGCCGCGATGAGAGCTGCCAGGCCGAGGGCGAGATTGACGACGTTCTGGAACGACCCGAGCAGGTCCATGCCGTGAGGCTACGTCAGTTGGACTGGTCGGTGGGCGACTGGTGATCACCGTTTCTTGTGTCGTCCGTGCCGTCGACGTGGGCCTCCACGCTCTCGGAGACATGATCATCGGGCGTCTCCGCCGCGGTGCCCGCTGTGTCAACGGTGGTGTCCACAGGGGCGTCGAGTGTCGCGTCCACCGTGGAGTCGGCTGTGGTGTCCAATGGCTCGACGGTCTCGACCACCTCGGTGGTCTGCACGGTCTCACCGACGACGACCGCACCAGATCCCGTGGTGACGACATCTGCGCGGCGGGTCAGCGTGGCCACCGCGCGGCGGACCAGGTCGTTGCCGCCGGCACCGTCACGGGCGCGCTCAGCGACGTCGCGGCCCCGGCTGGCGAGGTCCTCGTAGACCGCCTCGACCTGGCCGGCGACCTTGAGAGCGCGGCTGAGGACCAGGCGCGGCACATCTGTGGCGTCGACCGAGGCGGAGGTGTTCAAAGAGCGGGCCCGGTCCGCCAGCTCGGCACCCTGCCTGACAGCCGTCGCGGCCACCTGACGGGCCCGTTCGGCCACGAAGTCCGACGCCCCGATCGCGACATAGACCGCAGTCGGGTCGTTGAGCTTCTTACTCAGGTCGTGACGGATCGTGTTGGCGGCAGAGCGGAAGTCGCTGCCGGCCTTGGTGTCGTGCTCGTGGCTTGCCGTCGGGGTGCCGAGCGGCTGGTCGATGGTGGATTCGTCGATGATGGGCTGGTCGGTGTTGGTGCTCATGTTCACTCCCGTGGTGGGCGCTCGTCGGCGACGAACGCGGTGTAGACGTCGATGAGGGCGCGGCGCTGCGCCGGGTCGAGGTGCGGGTCGGTGGAGATCGCCGAGACGACGGCGGATGTGACTGCTGTCGAGTCGGCGTCCGCGGTGCTCGGCTGCTCGTTGTCGAACGGTTCGTCGAGCAGCCCGGCGCGGGCGTACAGCGCGGTGGCCGAGATCTGCAGCCCACGCGCGATCTGTTGCAGCACCTCGGCCGATGGCCGTCGCAACCCGCGCTCGATCTGGCTGAGGTACGGGTTGCTGACGCCCGCGGCGGTCGCGAGCTGACGCAATGACATCTGAGCGGTGTGCCGCTGCTGCTTGAGGAACTCCCCAAGGTCGTCGATCATGCTCTCGCCTGCCACGACAACCAGTGTGCTAGCTGATGCTTGCAATTGCAAGCGTGGCAGGTCAGGCGATCGCACCCCACCACAGAAGAGCGCCCGCCAGCACAAGGCAGCCCAGCAGTCCGGCGGCCGCCACGAGGCGGCCACCGCGGCCCGGCAGTCGGGCGGCTGCCGCGTTGGCGACCGCGTAGTACACCAGCACCGTCCCGGCGGACAGCGCTACCGCCGCCACCACGCCGCCGAGGATAACGACCCCCAGCACGACGAGACCGACGACGAGGTCGGCGACCCAGGGCGTGCCGCGCCGCTGGTGGATCCGGGACATCCGGGCGGGCAGCTCCCCGGTACGCGACATCGCCAGCAGCACCCGGCTGATCCCGGCCTGCACACCAAGTGCGACGGCGAGGGCGGCGGCCACCGCCGCCAGCGTCAGCAGCGGCACCAGGAACCAGCTGGCCGGCGCGGCCGAGGCGACGTCGGCCAACGGGGTCCGGGTGCCGGCCAACCCGTCGTATCCGAGCACCCGGACGGCTGTCGCCACGACCAGGAGGTAGACGCCGAGGCTGACCGCGAAGGCGACGGCGACGGCCATCGGGATCGTCCGCCGCGGCTCTCGTACCTCTTCGCCGAGCGTGACGATCCGGGCGTACCCGGCGAAGGCGAGGAAGAACAATCCCGCACCGACGGCGAGCCCGAGGCCGCCCGGCACCGGGTCGGCGACGGGCGCGCCGCTGCCCGACGGCGGCGCGGCGGCGGTGAGCCCGAGGACGCAGACCACGAGCAGCACCGCGATCACCCCGGCCACCAGGGCGCGGCTGATCGCGGCGGTCCGTCTGATGCCGGAGACGTTGGCCGCCGTGACCGCGGCAACTGCGACGACGGCCGCCGTCACCGCCACCCCCGGCGCCCCGTCGACCAGCACGTCGAGGTATAGGCCAACCGTCAACGCGGCCGCGGCGGCCGACGCGACCTTGCCGACGACGAAGCACCAGCCTGCGATCGACCCGATCACGGGGTGGAGCAGCTCTCGGCCCCAGTGATAGGCGCCCCCGCTGACCGGGTAGCGCGCCGCCAGCCGGGCCGCGGACGTTGCATTGCAGGCCGCGACCGCCGCGGCGAGCAGCAGGCAGACCAGCAGGTCGCGCCCGGCCACCGCCGCCACCGGGCCCGGCACCACGAACACGCCGGTGCCGATCATGCCGCCGAGGCCCAGCGCCACGGCGTCGAGCGGTCCCAGCCGACGCCGCAACTCCCCCGTGGCGATGCTCACCCGCTCAGCATGCCCGTGACGGCCCCCCTTTCTCGCCATTTGTCCACTAAGGCGGCCCCAGGGCTCCGCCCTCGGAGTCTTTTGTGGACAAATGGCGTGGGGCGATGAGGGTGCGGCGCGGCAATGTCAGGAGGCGTGCATCGCCTCGCTGAGCACGTCGTCGACGTTGGCCTCGCCATCGCGGTAGCGCCGGGCCACCTCGGCCGAGAGCGCGTCGAGGACGGCCTGCACCTCTCGTCGGGCGTCACCGACCTGCCGCTCCAGGCCCGAGAGCTGCGCGATCGCCGCGGCGAGGGCCTCGTCGTCCAGCGCGCCGGGGTCGCTCAGCTCGACATCGGCCACGGCGGCCTCAGCGGCCCGGCGGTGCTCGCCCGCCCGGGTCGGCGACATGACGGCGTGGCGTCCCATGCCGAAGGGGGCCGCGGGGGCGTCGGCCAGCACGCCGGCCAGCCTCGCCACGACGTCGCCCGAGCCGTTCGCCAGATGCCGCCCACCAGCCTGCCGGGTGTCGTGCTCGGCGTTGAGCAGGTCGATCCGCCCGTGCAGCAACCGGCGCGAGTAGGAGAGATCGACCTCCTCCTGCTCGGCCTCGGCGCGCTTGGCCCGCAGTACGGCCATCGTCCAGCCGGACAGCCCGTCGAGAAAGGCCCCACCGAGCACGCGGTCGATGCGCCGCCGGCCGCCACTCCTGCTCATCGGGCTCGCCGATCCAGTGTGTGTCTTACCGCCTGACATGCTTCCTCCGAGTCGGAGCGCCGCTCCCTTGAGTAATCAGACTCATACACATCGTGAGCCCGACGGTGGATTATGACTCAGGCGGCCCGTCGGCGGCGGTCATTCCGTGCTACCCCAACCCGAGTGGCTCCTGCGAGGCCGCCACGACTCCCACCTCGCCGCCGATCTCGAGCGCTTCGGTCTCGGGCACCTTGCGCTTGACCAGGGCCAGCGCGATCGGGCCGAGTTCGGCGTGGCGGGCGACGCTGGTGACGAAGCCTACGACCGCAGGGTCCCCGGCGCGGCGGACCTCGGCGCCCCGCGAGGGCAGCGCGTGGCCTGACCCGTCGAGGTGCAGTAGGGCCAGGCGGCGTGGCGGCCGCCCCAGGTTGTGCACGCGCGCAACGGTCTCCTGGCCGCGGTAGCAGCCCTTCTCGAGATGGACGGCGGTGCGCAGCCAGTCGACCTCGTGCGGAATGGTGCGGTGATCGGTCTCGAATAGGTGGCGTGGGCGGGCGGCGGCCACCCGCATCGCCTCGGCGGCCCAGGTACCCACCAGCGGGCGGTCCCCGACCCGCCCTGCCAGCGCTGCTCGGGGCACGATGACCTCGCGCCAGGCCCAGTCGCGACCAACGTGCAGCTGGGACGCCACACCGTAGACGGCGGTCGTGGCGCCGGAATGGGGCCAGGAGTCGACCCACGCCAGGTCCTCGCCGGCGGCGCTGGGGACCGAGCGCGCCTCACCCAGCACGGCGAAGTCCTCGCTGACGTCGCTCGGCTCGACCCGTAGCATGAATCGCATCCGCTCCAGCCATGCCAGCAGGCCGTCGGCGGTGCCGTGCTCGACGGTCAGCCAGGTTGTGGTGCCGTCGTCGATGAGGTGTATAACTGTCTCTTATACACATCTCCGAGCCCACGAGACTAAGGCGAATCTCGTATGCCGTCTTCTGCTTGAAAA